>ULTX01002001.1_pt1 | contig 90168 bp, 67 predicted proteins | sample 1958041 | NCBI WGS metagenome assembly ULTX01 (sample SAMEA4835747, study PRJEB28245) | human gut metagenome | biome: gut microbiome; material: fecal sample | place: Denmark | collected 2008
TATATGATACCACATTATCACAAAAAAATCAAGGGCAGAAAGGCATATTTCTTAAATGTATATACGCTTGACAAAGCAGGCAATTTCGGCTATAATAAAATAGCCGGACAAATCGTGCGAAATGTCCGGAAAACTTTAATTGAGGTCACCCCGACGGAGATAATATATGAAGCACACTGAACAATCCCTACAGACAAAGCAGGAGCTTTCTGCGGCGCTCAAAAGGCTGATGGAGAGCAAACCCATAAACCGCATAACGATACGCGAACTGGTTGAATCCTGCGGGGTCAACCGCAAGACGTTCTACTATCATTTTGAGGACATCTATGCCCTGCTGAAATGGACGCTTGAGCAGGAGGCGCTGTTGCTTTTTGACAAATACGACCTTGTGCACGACAACTCAAAGGCGCTGGAATTCGTGCTGGATTACGTCGGCGAAAACCTCGCGATGCTGCAGAATATCGTGCGTTCCATCGGGCGCTCGGAACTGGGCAGGTTCTTTTTCAAGGACATCTACCAGCCGGTGTACAAGCTGGTATGCGAGGTGGAGCAGCTCCGCGGGCTTAACGTTGAGGAGGGCTACAAGGCGTTCCTGAGCAAGTTCCTGACGGAAGCGGTGGCTGGTATCCTGCTGGACTGCATCGAGCGCGACGTCCTGGACGACCGCCAGCGGCTGGCGCGTTATATCACCGGTACCCTTTCCGCTGCCATACCGAATGCTCTTATTACTGCCGCACAGGGATAACATCATTGTTTCACTCCATGCGCCTTTTTGTTGTTTTTAGGACAAAAAGGCGCATTTGTTTATTGAAATAAGTAGGGAAGCGTGCTATAATTAACCTGTATTATTGTATCTATTTGTAAAAACAGCGAACACCGCTGAATAAAGACAGGAGAATGCAGATGAGTACGCAAAAGAAAAAGCAGACGCCGATAGAAAAGATCGCTGCGCTTATCGTTGACAAGCGCAAGGCTTTTTATCTGTTCTACATTATTGCCGGCATATTCTGTGCGATAGCCACCGGCTGGACGCAGGTAAATAACGATATCACCAGTTATCTGCCGGATACCTCTGAGACCCGCGTCGGACTTGACCTGATGAACGACCAGTTCATCACATATGGCTCCGGCAGCATAATGCTGGAGAATGTCACGTTCGAAAAAGCGGAAGAGATAGCTGCGGAGCTTGAAAAAATCGATGGCGTCACCACTGTAAAGGTGGAAAACGACGAGGACAGCTACAAGAACGGTTCCGCGCTGCTCACAGTCACGTTCGACGGCGAGGAGGACGACCAGATCTCCAAGGACGCCATGGTAGCCATCAAGGAAAAGCTGGAGCCTTATGACGAGTACATAAACAGCGCCGTCGGCAACAGTTCCTCAGAGACCATCGCGGCAGAAATGCAGACCGTTGTCGTTATAGTGCTGGTGATCATCATCGGAGTGCTGTTCTTTACATCGCACACATACATGGAGATACCGGTGCTGCTGATGACTTTCGGCATGGCAGCGCTGCTGAATATGGGTACTAACTTCATATTTGGCGAGATATCCTTCGTTTCCAACTCCATCGCGGTAGTTCTGCAGCTCGCGCTCGCCATCGACTACGCGATCATCCTCTGCAACCGCTACACCGAGGAGCGCGTCAATATGGACGCCCGCGACGCGGTCGTGACTGCGCTCAGCAAGGCTATCCCGGAGATATCCTCCAGCTGCCTTACCACGCTTTCCGGTATGGTGGCTATGATGCTGATGCAGTTCAAGCTTGGCTTTGACCTTGGTATCGTGCTGTGCAAGGCGATTTTCTTCAGTATCTTCGTCGTTTTCACGCTGATGCCCGGACTGCTGATGTCCTTCTCGCCGCTTATCGACAAGACGCACCACCGCAACTTCGTACCGAACATCACGGCTGTGGGTAAGTTCGACGTAAAGACCAGGTTCATTGTGCCTCCGATATTCGCGGTTATACTGGTTGCAGGCTTTATTCTCTCAAACCAGACCAATTACGTTTACGGTTATTCCACGCTTTCCACATACACCAAGAATGCCACCCAGATAGCCGAAGAAAAGATAGACGAAACCTTTGGCTCCAACAACATGATGGCAATAATAGTCCCGGCAGGCAGCTATGACAAGGAACACCAGCTGCTGAAACGCATTGAGGAAATGCCCCAGGTGGAATCCACCATGGGACTTGCGAACATCGAAGCCATGGATGGTTATGTTCTGACCGATTCCCTTACGCCGCGCCAGTTCGCGGAACTGACCGACATGGATATCGAAGTCGTACAGCTTGCCTATGCGGCTTATGCAGCGGACCAGGAGGATTACGGACAGATAGTCGGCTCGATAACGAGTTCCACGGTGAGCAATTATTCCGTGCCGCTTATCGACATGTTCACGTTCATCTATGATGAAAAGGAAGCGGGTTATGTAAATCTCGACGACGACCTCAACGACAAAATCGACGATCTGCACGACCAGCTCGACGACGCAAAGAAGCAGCTGAAAACCGATGATTACAGCCGTATGCTGGTTTATGCAAACGTCCCTGAAGAGGGCGAGGAAACATTCAAGTTCCTCGATGAACTGCATGCAGTGGTGCAGGAGTTCTACCCTGAAAACTCCTACATCGTCGGCGACTCGACATCAGACTACGACCTGTCCAGCGTGTTCTCGACTGATAACCTGATGGTAAGCGTCCTGTCATTCCTGTTCGTGCTGGTTATCCTGGTGTTCACGTTCAAGTCTGCGGGACTGCCCGTGCTGCTTCTGGCAATAATCCAGGGCTCTATCTGGATAAACTTCTCAGTGCCGGTGCTTATGGATACAAACATATTCTTCCTGAGTTACCTCATCGTAAGCTCCATTCAGATGGGTGCAAACATCGACTACGCTATCGTTATTTCCAGCCGTTACACTGAGCTGAAAAAATCCATGTCCATAAAGGACGCTATGGTGGAAACGCTGAACCAGGCGTTCCCGACGATAATCACTTCCGGTGCGATACTCGCTATCGCGGGACTTCTCATCGGCTTCCTTTCATCTGATGTTGCGATATCCTCCGTTGGTATCTGCCTCGGGCGCGGTACCCTCATCTCCATCGGACTTGTTATGTTCGTGCTGCCGCAGATACTCCTGCTCGGCGATGTCATCATCGAAAAGACGTCGTTCACGCTCAAGCACAGGGAACTCATACAGAAGCGCTCCGGCTACATGCGCGTTAACGGACGCGTACGCGGCTATGTATGCGGTATCGTTGACGCCAACATCTCCGGTATGATACACGGCGAGATAAGCGCACAGCTGGATTCCGACGCGGCTGATTCGATGAAGGAAAAGGTAGACCGTCAGATAATCAACCACATCGACGCTGACGGAAACCGCATAGCGGATGTTGAAAGTCCGTCAGACAAGAACGCTCCACCGGAGCAAGGTCTTGACACTGCGGACGACGTAGACGACATATTAGACGAAACGGAGGATTAAGGCAATGAAATACATGAAGAAGATCATCTCCGTTTTTGCTGCGCTCACTCTTGCGATGACAGTGCCCATGCAGGCAGTCGCTGCGGGGAGTTCCACGGTGCAGTCGGACAGAGAGCAGCTCACCATCTCGGACACAGAGGGATTTCTGAAATTCGCGCAGGATTGCAGGCTCGATACCTACAGCAAGAACCTTTACGTTACGCTGGGCGCTGATATCGAGCTTTCCGGGGAATACACACCGATACCGGTGTTCGGCGGTATTTTCGACGGCGCGGGGCATACCATTTCCGGCGTAGGGATAAATGACGACGGTTCCTATGCGGGGCTTTTCAGGTATGTACAGCGCGGCGCGATAGTCAAGGAACTGAAAGTAAAGGGAACCATTACCCCCGGCGGCAGCGGTGAGAATGTCGGCGGTATCGCGGGCAGCAACTCCGGCAATATCACAAACTGCAGCTTTGAGGGGACCATAAAGGGTACGACGAATGTCGGCGGAATTGCCGGCGTGAACGAAAAGACCGGTTTTATTTCCGGCAGCAGCGCTTCCGGAGCCATCACGGGTTCGCATTCCACAGGCGGCATTGCGGGAACAAGTTCCGGTGCGATACTCAACAGCACCAGCAGGTGCAGTGTAAATACCACGGCAAGCGAAGCCAAGCTGTCTATCCAGGATATCGACTGGGACAGCATAATGTCCTCTGAGGAGCCGTCTTCAATGACTGACGCAGGCGGCATCGCGGGTTATTCCGACGGCATCGTGCAGGGGTGCGAGAACTTCGGCACGGTGGGTTATCAGCACATCGGCTACAACGTCGGTGGAATTATCGGCAGACAGAGCGGCTTTGTGAATTCCTGCACCAACCATGGTGAAATATTCGGCAGGAAGGACGTAGGCGGCATTGTCGGGCAGATGGAGCCTTACCAGAGCATAGATTTCGACAAGGACACGGTACAGAAGCTGCTTGATGAGCTGGACGTGCTGGGTGGACTTGTGGACGACCTTATCGACGACGCAAAGGGCGCCGGTGACGCGATAAACGGCAAGGTCCAGGGACTGACATGGCAGATGGATAATCTGCGTAAGTCCGCTGACGATATTTCCGACAGGACAACGGAGCTTTACAACGGCTGGACAGACGGAATAAACGAGATATCTGCCCGCGTGGACGAGGCGCTTGACGGCGTTGGTCCGGCGCTGGACGGCTTCCGCGACGGACTTGACCTGCTGAGCCAGTTCAGTAATTCGCTTGAAGAGGTGTTCGACCAGATAAACGCTTCCGGCGACGATATGAAGGCTGCGGTAGACGAGGGCAAGGAGGGGCTTGACACCCTTAACGGAGCCATTGACCAGATATCCGCAGCGCTGGACGACATCAGCGCGGCAGCCGATAATTTAGCAGAAGGAATGGGCGACACCGACCGCGTTGAAGCAGCGGTGAAGGACATTATCAAGGCGCTGAACAACGCCAACGGCGAGGTAAGGAACATTTCCACGGCGCTGTCAAAGATAGGCGACGCGTGCGACAAGCTGAAAGAATGGGTGAACGGCAAGGATTTCCAGCAGCTTTCAGACGGGCTTGTAGCGCTTGGCGAGAGCATGCAGGACATCACAAAGGCGCTGAGCAAGATGAGCAGCGCGCTGCAGAAGATAGTCGGCGCAGTTGACGCGGACGAACTGCAAAAGGGGCTTGACGAGTACGTTTCCGCTTCTGAGGAACTCGGTAAGGCTGCAGTACACGCTGCCGCAGCGCTTAAAGCGGCTTCCTCAGAGGTGCCTGATACCGACAAGGTAAAGAAAGAACTGAGCGCGGCTGCCGATAATATCCAGGCGGCTGGCGAGCATGTTGCAAAGGCAGCGGAGCACATTCAGAATGCTGTCGATACCGACGAGCTTAACAAGGGGCTCAAAGAAATGGAGAGCGCTGCCGAGGAACTCAGCGATGCTCTTGACGAGGCGCAGAAAGCCATCGACGATATCACGGATGCATTCAAGAATATAAGCAATTCTAGCGTTCCTGGCGATGTTTATGACGAGATCTCCAAGCAGCTTGAGAATATCAACCAGGCTATCAGCAATATCACGACCTCTGCGGACGATATCAACAAGGCGATCGACGAGATAACGACGCAGATAGATTCCGGCAAGCTGAAGGACGGCGTGCAGGATATCGCGGACGCTGCCGACAAGCTTTCCGACGCGGCAGAAACGATATCTTCCTCCGGCGAGAGTTTCGACGCGGCAGCGGATAAGATCAACGCTGCTATAGACAAGCTGCAGGGCGCTTCGCAGTCGGCTTCTGACGCTTCCGTGTATCTTGAAAAGTCGTGCGATACGTTCGCGGACGCATTCGACCAGCTTTCCAGGACGGTTAAGAACCTGAGCGACAAGCCGACTGTTGAATTCCCGGCAGCCGACGCGGATTTCACCGCAGCTCTCAACAGCTTTTCGAATGACTTCTCCGGAATCACCAGCGCGGTTTCTTCAATAAGCAGCACCGCGGAAGCCCAGGGAGACGTCCTGCTTGACGACTTTCAGGCTATAAGCGATGAATTCTCGAAGATAACCGACATTCTACAGGAACTGAAAGACAAGGTACTTGAAAAGGACGACGACAGCGGAATTACCACTGACGTATCCGAGGACGGTTCCAGCAGCAGGCAGGGCAAGGCGCTTGCATGCGTGAATTACGGTGGAGTTCAGGGCGACCTGAATGTAGGTGGTATCACCGGTTCCATGGCAATCGACTTTGATTTCGACCCGGAGGACGATATCGCTTCCGAGGGGCAGCGTTCGTTCAGCTTCAGCTATAAGGTGCGCGACGTTATCGACAGCTGCACCAATACCGGCGAGATAACCGCAAAGAAGAACTACTGCGGTGGTATCGTCGGCAAGCAGGATATGGGCGTTGTGCTCAGTTCCACCGAAAACGGTAAGGTGACCAGTTCCTCCGGCAACTATGCGGGCGGCATTGCAGGCTATTCGGTTTCGGCGATAAGAAAGTGCATTGCCAAGGTGACTATTTCGTCGGCTGGCTATGTCGGCGGTATTGCAGGGCAGGGTCTGATACTCACGGATAACGCTGCGATACTTGACGCATACGACTGCACGGAGCGTTCCGGCTCGATAGCGGGTTATGTGGATTTCTCTGATGAGAATGCGGAAATACTGCGCAACAGCTTCGTTGACCGCGGTATTGCCGGCATCGACGGAATAAGCTACGCTGGCAAGTCTGAGCCGGTTTCGTTCGAGAAATACCGTGAACTCGCGGGCAGCACCGCAGTCATCGACGTAACATTCGTGGTTGACGGTGAAACTGTCAGCACGGTGGCTGTGGAATACGGCGGTGCGCTCCGGGAGAGCGACTTCCCCGAGATACCCGCAAAATCGGGCTGCTTTGCAAAGTGGAGCGATTTCGACAGTAATTGCATCACATTCCCCGTGACTGTGGAGGCTATATACACGCCTTACGTTACGGTGATAGAGAGCCCCGAGAAGTCCGAAAGCGGCTTCGGGCTGGTGCTTGCGGACGGTCTTTTCGGCGACAGCGGCAGCATTTCAGTCAAGACTGAAAGCAGCAGTGTGTTCGCTCCTGACAACAACAGCGAGCTGCGCTTAGTTACCGTGGATTGCGCGATAGCCGACGGTGAGATCACCGCGCTGCGCTTCCTGGCGCCCGAGGGCAGGGGAAGCCTTAACGTGATGCAGTTCGTGAACGGTTCCTGGAAGAACGTTCCGTTCACCGAGAACGGGCACTACCTGATAGTGGACGCCCCTGCGCTGGAGGACGGCGTTGGTTACTACTGCGTACAGCTGCAGACAATGGATATCATACCCATCATTATCATTGGCGGCTGCGTGCTGATAGCACTGATAAACATAGTCCTCTGGACTATCCTGATAAAGCACAGGCGCGCCGCTAAAAAGGCTGCAAAGGCGGCTGAGGCTCCGGCAGCCCCCGCAGAAGAAAACGCTGAATAACATCAAAAGGCACGACCGTTGCGGTCGTGCCTTTGTCAGCATTTAGCTATCTTCCCGTCGGAAATGCGGATAAGTCGCTCGGCGTTGCGGGCGGCATTTTCGTCGTGGGTTATCATGACTATCGTTTTTCCGCACATGTGCAACGCTTCGAGAATCTCGCAGATAACACGTCCGGAACGGCTGTCGAGATTTCCGCAGGGCTCGTCCGCGAGTATCAGCGAGGGTCGCGCGGCAATTGCACGTGCTATCGCGGTGCGCTGCTGCTGCCCTCCGCTCATTTCCCCGGGACGGTGGTTTGCGCGTTCCAGCAGACCTACCTGCTCCAGGGCCTCTGTTGCTGCTTCGCGGCGCTGTTTTCTGGGCACTCCGCGATACAGCAGCGGCAGTTCCACGTTTTCACGCGCGGTCAGCGTGGGTATCAGGTTGAAACTCTGGAACACGAACCCGATGCGTCTGCCGCGTATCCGGCTCAGCTGGTCGTCGTCCATTTCGGGTACGCTCTCACCGTCGAGCATGTAGCTCCCCGACGTGGGCGTGTCGAGGCAGCCGAGTATGTTCATCAGCGTGGATTTCCCGCTGCCGCTGGCGCCGCATATCGTTACATATTCACCGTCGGCAATGTCCAGGCTCACTCCGTCGAGCGCCCTTACCGTGGTACCTCCTACCTGGTAGTATTTACGCAGATCAACTGCTTTTATCGGCATATGCATTCCCCCTTATGGGAATAGTCTTTGCATATGGAGGGGTTTTTATTCCGCAAAAAACAAAACCAGACCGCAGAAGCAGTCTGGTTTGCCCGATATAAGATGTATTATCAATACTTGTTGGAGTGAGCCTTTACGTACTCAACAACTTCCTCAGCGTAGCAGAATGCCATGCTTACGCAGGTATCAGCGCAGCCGTAGTAGATAGCGATACGTCCGGTGTCCTTGTCGCAGAGAGCTGCGCAGGGGAATGTAACGTTCTGAACGTCGCCGACGGTCTCGTAGATCTCGCGCGGGTTGATGAGGTATTCACGGCAGCGATACTTGACCTTCCAGGGCTGATCCTTGTCGAGAATGCAGGCGCCGAAGCTGTAAACGAAGCCGTTGCAGCTCTCGAGAACGCCGTGGTAGAATACCAGCCAGCCTTCGCTTGTTTCGATCGGGATAGGACCTGCGCCGATCTTCTTGGACTCCCAGCCTCTGTCAGGAGCCATAACGTGTCTGTGCTTGCCCCAGTAAGTCATATCCTTGGAGTGGGACAGGTACATATCACCGAAAGGAGTGTGACCGGAGTCGGAAGGACGGGAGAACATTACATACTCGCCGTTGATCTTTCTCGGGAACAGAACGCCGTTTCTGTTGAAGGGCAGGTATGCGTTCTCCATCTGGTGGAATTCCTTGAAGTCCTTGGTCCAGCCCACGCCGATGGTAGGCTTCCAGCCGTATGCGTTGCACCATGTGATCCAGAATCTGTCCTCGATCCATACGCAGCGGGGGTCGTAGCCATACTGCCAGGGATTAGCCTCAGCAGTCTCGGGATCGTCGTTGATCCATTCAACCTTCTCAGGGTTGATGTCCCAGTGAATGCCGTCCTTGGAGAAACCGGCGTGGATAGCCATGTTTCTTTCCTTGTCGTCTACGCGGAATACGCCTGCGAAGTGACCCTTGTCGCTCTCAAACGGAACAACAGCGGAGTTGAAGATGGAGTTGCTGGTGGGGAGCAGGTCGCGGGGAATGATGGGGTTAGCGTTGTAGCGCCAGATAACGTCCTTGCAGCCCTCGGGTCTGTCCTGCCAGGGCATGTTAGGAATGCTCTGACCAAAGATTTCTAAGCTCATGTGAATACCTCTCTGTTTTTTAGGTAACCTCTAAAAACCGGGACACGAGCAGATTTCGTATATGACTTATATCAGATGCAAGGCACCAAACCGCAGTAATACTTGATGTATTTCAAGGTTTGGTAACGACGCAGATGATATAAGTCATAGAAATCTGCCGTGAAGGAGATTTTTAGAGGTTACCTTTAATTACCGGTGCGGTGTTCCGCACTTCTTTAAGTATAGTATAGCAAAAAGAAGTACGGATTTCAATAGTATTTTTGACTAAATCTTTTAGAGTTTCCATGTGCACATTTACCTAATTTTTCGCACATTTTTTACTTAACAAATTGCGAGCGGCGTTGTAATGCGGTTTATGCGCCAGCGTTTATCTTCTCGAGGAATGCTTCCCCGGGGACGGGCTTGCTGTAGAAATACCCCTGCAGATACCTTACGCCGTGTTCTGCCAGGAATTTTGCCTGCTCCTCGGTCTCTACGCCCTCTGCGACGATGTTCGCACCCAGCTGGAGTATCATGGCGATACAGCTGTTCAGTATCACCATCGCTTCTTCGGGACTTTCACCGAAAGCCGGCCATATAAGGCTCTTGTCAAGCTTCACCAGCTCAAAGTGGACCTTTGCCATCTGCGAGAGGTTGGAATATCCCGTGCCGAAATCATCCATTGAGAAGTGGCAGCCAAGGCTGCGGAGGCGTCTCATATTTGCGTCAAGAAGTTCTCCACCGTCTATGGAGGCTGTTTCGGTTATTTCGAGGTTGATGAACTTCGGCTCGATGCCGTAATGCTCCATGACCGACGAAAGCTGCGCTGGGAGCGATGGATCCACACTCTGCATTCCCGAGAGGTTAACCTCGATATAGTGGATACCCTTTTCCCAGAGTTTGTTTTCTGCCGCGAAGCTGCACACCTTTTCGAACACGATGCTGCCTATCTCGTCTATCATTCCCTGTTCCTCAGCCATGGGAATGAATATCTCAGGGGAAATGAAGCCGAGGTCCCCGCAGTCCTGTAGACGCACGAGCGCCTCAGCGGAGGCAAAGCAGTGCTCCTTTGTGGACCATATCGGCTGATATACCACGTTGAATGCCTTTGTGTGCACTGCTCTTGTCAGCAATGCGAGCACTTCCTTGCGGTAGTTCTTGTCCTTTATCGTGTCCTCGTTTATCCAGAACACCTTGCCGTTTTCATGGTGATGATGGTGTCTGAGAACATAGTCGAGGGTGTCGTATATTTCATCGGGGGTGCTGCCGAATTTCGGGCACTCAATGACGGTTATGTGATACTGCGGCTTGAATGTTCCGTTGCCGAATGGCACTGCAAAATCCGCGCTGCCCGCTCTTTTCAGCAATGCGTCCACCTGCTCCCTGTCAGAGAGGAACACGGAAAGCGTGTTGCTGCGCGAGTGGAAGAACCGTGATTTAGGCAGCACCGTCGTCATTCTGTCTGCAGCCGTGCGCAGAATAAGTTTCATCTGGTCGTAGCCCATGCTCTTGCTTATCTGTTCGATGTCGTCCACCGTTAAGCTGAGCAGCCAGAATGTCTTTTTGCGCGCGAGCATTTCCGGCACCATTATGTGGAATGCCTGCCGGTTGAGGGTATCGGTCTCATCATCGGCAAATCGCTTGGGGTTTTCGAAGTTGAGGTAGATGTACAGCAGCATGAGCGCATTTCCGATGCTTGAAATGAGAACATATCTGGTTATGAACTGAATTCCTGCTACTACCACCCATATCGCAAGACCTATCGCGATAGTCACCCTTGCCTTGTTATAGTCTGCCAGGGCGTCGCCGTGCAGCCTGTCGTTGTTCTTCCTGAACAGAAGCACGCAGGTGAGCATTATGTAGATGATTATGGACGCGTAAAGCAGGTACACGGCCATACCCGTGGAATAGCACCCGCGTTCATCGACGACATATTCTATCGGCATGACTGCAGACCCTATCGCAGCCAGCAAAAATGGTACGACGCAGAGAATTATCTGGCAGACTGAAAAGCGCTTCTGCGCGCCATACAGATAGAACACATAAATGAAAATCAACATCGCCATTAGTTCCACGCTGCCTATGAACAGAATATGCAGAAATCTGTTCAGTGCTGATGGAACCATCTGGTAATTTAAAAGGGTGTAATAAGTCACCATATCCATGACAAGGTTGAACGCTCCCACGAAAAGGAAGCACCCGAATACCAGCGTTGACCGGAGCGGCAGCTTCTTGCTTTTCAGATAATCTATTATAAGCAGCACTACTACCGCAAGCGCCAGCGCCTGCACCCTGAAGCTTACCCGGGTAATATCCAGCCACTCATTCATAATATTATCCCTCCTTTGATATCGGTTAATAAAACGCTGAATAAAGCGCAGCGCGTCTTTAAGTTAATTATATCACAAATGTCCGTAAATTTCCACAGTAAATCAAAAAATTATAACAAAATACCCGGCGCGCCTAAACACACCGGGTTGTGGTTAATTGATCAAGCCTTCATGCGCTTCTTGTAGTCTGCCTTGATGTTCTCAAGAACAACGGCGTCCTGCTTGCGCTTTTCGCGTGCCTGGTTCTGGATAGCCTGAACCTCGTCGATACCGTTGACGATAGTGGACCATGTTTCCTGCAGGGTCTCCACCTTGATGGAAGAGCCGGAAGCCATCGCTGCTATCTGCTTGCTCTGCGCGACGGTGTTCTGTGCGTTCTTCTTGAGCATTTCGTTGGTCTTTTCGTCGAGCGCCTGCATGGAGTCAGCGATTATCTTCTGGCGCTTGAGCATGATCGCCTGCGCCAGAGCCTGCTTGAATACCGGCATGGTGATGATGAATGCGGAGTTTATCTTTCTTACCAGGTTGAGGTTGGAATACTCCATGGTCTTGAGCATCGGCACCGTCTGGATAGCAACGTTTTCAGCCACCTTGAGGTCCATTACGCGCTGGTCGAGTATCTCGCGCATCTGGGTCAGGTTGGAGAGGTCCATGCGGATAGTGCCGTCGTCGGGGTTGGCTTCGCACTTCTTTGTGTATTCCTCGATGTACTGGTCGAGTTCCTTTACAGCCTGCTCGCCTGCCATGATATACTTCACGAGTTCCTGGTAGTAACCGAGGTTCGCTTCATACATGTTGTCGAGCTTGGTGTTTGCTTCGCCTATCTCGCGCTCGTACTGCTTCAGCTGGACGTAGATCTTGTCTACCTCGCTGCCCATGGTCTCGTACTTGCCGATTATCTTCTCCAGCTTCTTCTTGAGGTTGCCGAAGAAACCGGGCTTTTCGTCCTGGATCTCCTTGATATCGAACTTATCCATGATAGCGCTGAGCTCCCTGAGCATAACGCCGGTGTCGTTCACCTGGTCGATGGTCATGGATTTCAGCACCTGGTCGGAAGCCTTGGAGATCTCCTCTGCGGCGTCAGCACCGAACTTGACGATGGTGTTGGAGTCGTTGAGGTTGATGGTGCTCACCAGTCTGTCGATATCCGCGCTGGTCGCGAGTTCCTGCTTTATCTTGTCGGTTTCAACAACTATGTTGTAGTTCTTTGCTTCTTCGATCTGTACGTCGAGCGCTGCCTCTTCAGGGGTCTTGGCGAGTGTGGTTGCCTGAATTACCTGTTCCTGAGGCTGAGCCTGGGGCTGTAACTGTGAACCGGGTGTGAACTGTAATCCCATAATTCGTTATCCTTTCCTGAACAGCTTGCCGAAAAATCCGCTGTTCTTCGTTTCTGTGGGTATCCTGAATTTCGGCACCTCCAGGTTGTACTGAAACTCGTTCAGTGTGTGCTCCTCGAATGCATCCGGTGAAACGAACGTTTCAAGGTTCTTGTACCCCGTCGGGGTGTATATCAGTATGTCAAAGCCGATGAGGTTGCACAGCACGAGCTGAATGCATTCTTCAAGCGAGAACGTCTGCTCCACCGCGTCTATCCATATCAGCTTCGGCAGCTGTTTCGTGAAGTCAAAGCTCTGCAGCAGCTTCATGAATTCCTTGTCAAGGTTAAGACCGAAGTGCAGAACCGTGCACATCAGGTCGTCGCCGGTCAGTTTGAGGAACTTGCTGTCCACTGCTTCCTGCAGCTTGTAGAGCAGCATATCCTGTATCCTGTCCGGCAGGTAGTTGTACCGGTTGAGGTAGGAGGCTTTCAGCCTTTCAGTGTCTATCTGCCCGTTGCGGTAGAAACTGCGGTAGGCTGACAGGTCAACGCTGGGCTGCTGCGCGGGCTGCGTCCCCTTTACCCTGAGGATAGTTTCAGGGGTGAGCCGGTCGCGTATTTCCTCCCAGTAGGCGTTGACGTCGCCGTTTTTTACGCCGCTTATCTTTGCGAAGATGTTCGGCACCGTGACGAGATTGCCGGAAGTGGAAAATCCCTGCCGGAACCTTGCTTCCTGCTTCCACAGGATGCCTATTTCTTCAAGCGTGGTGCGCAGCGTCACCGTCTGGCTGTTCGGGAACTGGAAGTCGCGGAATATCCCCGCGTCGCCTCCGTACAGCATTGTGTCGAGCTCCCGCTCGGCAGAATAAGCCACCGTGTTGACTTTCATCTTCACTGCCTTGGTGGGGTAGCTTCCGCTGTCGCGGGTCTGCGGCAGCTGGAATATCTGCATGCGGTTGTCGAGGTTCTTGTCAACGGTGATGTCAAGCAGCAGCTTGTTTGGCGTGATGTAGATAACGTCGAAGCCTACCCGCGACATGAAGTGCAGAAAATACAGCTCCGACTGCGAAATATCGCCGTAATACAATATCAGCGGTATATCCTCGTACTGAACCGCGTATTTACGCGCCTGCGTGCAGCGATACAGCCAGGAAATGAACTTGCTGCCGTAATTGTACACCACCGTCGGGTTGCCGGTGTACAGCGAATTCAGCAGCTTCCGCAGTTCTGACTGCGCCAGCGCCGTGCGCACCGCGTCGCCGTTCAGCTTTATCTGCAGCGCGAGTTCGTCTATCATGGAAGAAACATTGTTGCGGCTGACGCTCCCTAATGCACGTATTTCATCGGCATTCGGGTTTTCGAGCGGCTTTTCTATGAAGATGAGCTGCTTCTGGCTCCCCGCGAAGCCTTCCTTGAATTTAAGCAGCATGTTGTTGTATACCGCGTCGTCGTCATACCCGATGAGGGCTGCGCAGTACACAGGTATCACGCCGTCCTCGCGGAATACTCCGCCGCTGCGCACCACGCGGGTGCGGCGGTCGGTCATGAAGTCCTCAAAGACGCCGGCTGCGGTGGTGTCAAGGCGCTGTACAATTCCGTCCACCTGCTGCGCGGAAGCACGCATCTCGCACAGCTGCGCTGCCTTTGAAAGGTCGATGTGCGCGAAATCTATCTGTATCATTCCGCTCATGGAACCGGCGACAGTGCGCACCTTGTCCTTGTGCGGGAATTTCTCAAAATCCGCGTCCATGCCATAGGAAACGTACTGCACCTTTATCCCGCAGCTGCTGACTATCAGCATGAAATACAGCTCCCGGAGCGTTCCGGTGCCGATGTACATGAATGACGCGGGCCTTATCGAAAGGTACTTCATCAGCCAGCAGAGCAGAACGAAATAAGTGTTCTTGCCGTTCGGTCCGCAGCTGCGTATCGCTTCCGTCAGCAGGGGAGTTATCACCTCCGCGCTGTATGGCAGCCGCTGCGAGGACAGCCAGCTCTGCAGCCCGGACCTCACGGATCGTTCGTCGTTAAGGTCTGCCGCAGCGTAGGAAGCTGCAGCGCTGATCTCAGTGGTAGAAGCCATCGGCAGTCTGCCCTCGAAGAAAAGACCGTTCTTCTTCGCGGCGGCGTAGCTCTCTATCAGCATATTCTTGAAAACATCGGCGTTGTCGTAGCCGATATATCGTGTAAATCCTTCAGGAGCCATTCTGCCAGACCATTCCTCTCATGTTTGCTTTTTTATCAGGTGCTTGCTTCAATGCCGTACTGGCCGCAAAGCTTCACCAGGCCGTCGCGGTAGCCGGAGCCGACAGCGGATAACCGCCATTCTCCCTTGTATATGTACAGTTCTGCCGCGACTATAGTTATTTCATTGGTAAGTCCATCTATCGGGAAGCTCACGCGTTCCCTGCCCTGGGCGTACAGTGAAAGCACCGGAGCGCTCACCCGCGAGAAGTTACGCCGTGCGTCCCCGGAATACACCGAGTAAGCCACGACTATGCGCTTCACCGACGGCGAGAGCCTGCCAAGGTCCACGCTTATGCGCCCGTCCTCGGTGGAATACTGCACCGCGCCGTCCGGGGAACTTGCGTTTCCGAAGAAAACAAGGTCGCGTTCGTTGGGGCATTTCCCGCTTTCGTTCAGCAGGAATGCATACGGGTCGATATCCACATCTCCGAGCTTCCGCCCGGTGAGATAGACGGAGAAGCTGCTCCCCGCAGAGTTCATCACCGGCACGCGCTGTCCGCGCTTCACCACCAGAGTGGGCGCGTTTGGGAGCGGCACGTGTTCCGGGACTGGTTCTGCTTCCCTTGGGATTGTTATGCTCCTGGGGGCTGCCTGCCGCGGGTCGTTCACCGTCAGCGACGGAATAAACGACGCCGGTGCCGGTATCCCGACGCCGGGTGCGGGGGTGTTCCCCGGGGGCTGCATGGGAATTCCTGAGGCGGCAGCGGTGTAGTCAGGGCTGCTGTTTGCCGTGAATATCACGCGTTCCTTTGCCGCGGGGGTATCCGGTGAAAATCTGCCGGTGAGATAAATACGCCGCTGGAACTGCGACACCAGCAGCAGTTCCGTGTAGATAAGTCCGGGGGTACCGGGGGCGCTCACTATTATACGGACATCGCTGCGGCCGGCAGGAAGCCTTTCCGGCAGAAACTGCACTCCACCCTGGCAGCACGAAATTTCTGCCGGAGCGGGAATGTTCACCGTCATGCGGAACGTGTTGTCCTCCTGCGCCGAAAGCTCACCCAGCGCCAGCGTGCGCGGAATGTCGAACATGCCGTCCTCGCTGCCGAAGCCGTTTACCGCTCCGAGGATCTCCACATTGCTGATTGCGGTCGGATAATTCGCCTGTATCGCGGTCTCGGTGACGTCGCCCTCGGTGAGTTCCACCCGCAGTCCCTCGAGCGTGACCCCGGGGGAATTCACGGTGATAACGCTGCCGTGGCGCGCCCATATCGTGGTGTTGTTCCCCACAAGCTTCATGGCGCGGTCTATGACCAGCGGACCTTCAAATTCGCCGACGTGGAGCGCTGCGGTGCCTCCGGTGGGTACCGCTGAAATAATATCGTTGATAGAACCTTCCGTCAAGCCGCTGCCCCCCCCCTGGAAATGCTGATATTGGATTACACGTTAACGCCGTAAGCGCGGCAGAGGGCTTCAAGACCGCCCTGGTAGCCGGCTGCAACTGCGTTGAACTTCCAGTCGCCGTTGTAGCGGTAGATCTCGCATACTACCAGCGCTGTTTCGATAGAGAATTCCTCCATAAGGTCGAAGTGGATAACTTCCTCGCCGTTTACGTCGTCGGGGCTGTCGATCTTTACAACTCTTACGTAAGCGTTGGATACCTGACCGAAGTTCTGGTTGCGCTGCTGAGCGTCGAAAATAGTAACTGTTACTGCGATTTTATCGATCTCCGGAGGGATCTTTGTGAAATCGATGATGATGGCCTCGTCGTCGCCGTCGCCCTCGCCGGTGCGGTTGTCGCCGGTATGGACTACTGCGCCGTTTCTGCCGTTGAGGTTGTTATAGAATACAAAGTCCTCGTCGCGGAGCACCTTGCCGTTTGCTCCCAGAAGGAATACGCTTGCGTCGAGGTCGAAATCATTGCCGCCGTCGTACTTGTTTGTGTCCCAGCCGAGTCCTATTCTTGCCATAGTAACGGACTTGTCAAGACTTACGCGCTGACCCTTGGAAAGATTAACTGCCATTTTGTTTTCCTCCTTAAAATGAACTATATGTGCCCATGGCTCACGCTGAATGACACAGCGCGAGCCGGGTGTGATTTACTTTTTGGAAACTGCGTTCATTATCGCTTTTCTGATGAGGTCTATCGGTATGATGGAGATCGCCATTACCAGGACCATGAGCCATTCGGTTACATTCAGACCGTATCCGCTGAGGATAGCGCCGCCAAGGTATGTCATGAGTATCTGTACCACTGCGATTATGCCGAATACCGTAAGGAAGCCCTTGTTCCTGCCGAGATTATCGAACAGGTTCACGCGGTCGGTTCTTGCGTTGAATGCATTGAACACCGCGATGAAGATGAAGAATGCGAAGTAAGCCGTGTGCAGGAACATGTGAGTTTCGCCCTCGATGGCGTTCTCACGCAGGAAGCCCCAGCTTTCCAGGAAGCTTACGCCGGGAACGTTCGGGTCGGCGGCGAAGCTGCCGAGTACCAGCATAGCGAGGGAAAGAATGAATGTCCATGCAGCGCCGGTGATTATCTGGCTCATCATGTTCTTGCTGATGATGTGCTCATTCCTGCGCTTTGGCTTTTCCGTCATGAAGCGGTGGAGAGCCGGCTCGCCGCCGAATGCAAGCGCCGCAAGGGTATCCATTACGAGGTTGACCCAGAGTATCTGGATAACGGAGAGCGGGTTGTCAAGTCCTACGAGCGGGCAGATGAAGCTTATCAGCACCGCGGAAACGTTGATAGTCAGCTGGAATACGATGAACTTCCTGATGGAGTTGAAGATAGTACGTCCGTACAGGATAGCCTTGTCGATGGAGTTGAAGTTGTCGTCCAGGATAACGATATCGCTGGCTTCCTTTGCAACTTCCGTACCGCCGCCCATTGCGAAGCCAACGTCCGCTTTCTTGAGGGCAGGGGAGTCGTTTACGCCGTCGCCGGTCATTCCGGCTACAAGGTCAAGTTCCTGGGCAAGGCGCACCAGACGGCTCTTGTCGCTGGGGAGCGCTCTTGCGATAACGCGGATATTCGGGAGCATCTTCTTTATCTCGTCGTCAGAGAGCTTTGCAAGCTCGTCGGAGGTCAGGACAACGTCGGTGTCCTTTTCGAGAAGTCCCGCGTCCTTGGCGATAGCCACTGCGGTCTCCTTGCGGTCGCCGGTTATCATGACTACCTGCACGCCTGCGCCCTTAACTTCCGCGATGGCAGTTACGGACTCCGGACGTACCTCGTCGCGTATTCCCACAACGCCCACCAGAGTCCAGTTGTTGCTGTCGGGGAGCGCTTCCTCGCCGAGTGCGTCCTCGCTGGTTGCGATGGCAAGCACGCGGATAGCGCGCCCTGCGAGTTCGTCTATCTGCCTGTTGAGTTCAGTCATGTTGAACGGCTGCTTTTCGCCGTTCTCGTCCCAGTAGTGGGAGCAGCGCTGGAGAATCTTCTCAGGCGCGCCCTTGATAAGGGACAGGTTGTAGTCGCCGGTGACCTGGGTAGCGGAATACTTGTTCGTGGAGTTGAACGGGATATTGCCCACTGCCTTTACATTCGCAGTGCATGTGGAACCTGCAGCAAAGCCCAGGATAGCGCGCTCGGTGGCATTACCGCCGATGACCTTCATGTCCTTGCCCTCGCCGGAGATAATGGACAGGGTGTTCTTGTGAATGGAAAGCGACAGGATGTCCCTGAGTTTTCCGCCCACCTCGTCAAAGGTCTTGGACTCATGCAGCGCGCCGTTTATAAATGTGACTGCCTCGAGTTTACCCTTGGTGATGGTGCCGGTCTTATCGGAGAACAGGATATTCAGGGAGCCGGCGGTCTCGATACCTGCTACTTTTCTTACAAGGACGTTGTCCTTCAGCATCTTGCCCATGTTCTGAGCGGAAACTATCGCTATCATCAGCGGAAGTCCCTCGGGGACAGCCATAACGATGATGATTACCGCCAGCATAACGGACTGGATAACAGCCTCAAGCAGCGCAGCCCACTGGAATACGCCCTCGGCGAACAGGAAGCCCTCAATGCCGCCAGCGCCCATGAACAGGGTCTTGACGAGCATTGCCACTGCGATGGCGATACCGCCGATGTAGCCGAACTTGCTTATGCCGTCAGCCAGCTTGCCGAGTTTCAGCTTAAGGGGAGTTTCGCGGTCGTCCTCAACCTGGAGCTCGCTTGCGATCTTGCCATAAACGGATTTGTCGCCGACAACGGTGACTTCCATCACCGCATTACCGGAACATACGACGCTTCCGCGGAAAACCTTGTGCTCGTTATCGAAATTCAGGCTCTCGTCGGTATCAGTCCAGCCCTCGGGGGTAGCTGTCTTCTTTGCCTCGCGGCTCTCGCCGTTGAGCACGGACTGGTCAACCTTGATGTCGCCGTCGATGAGGATACCGTCTGCCGGTATCTTATCGCCGGACTGCAGCAGGATCGCGTCGCCGACAACGATGTCGTTTATTGCTACCTCGGCGATAACTCCGTTACGGTAGACCTTGCACATAATGCGCGAAGCCTCTTCCTGCAGCTTCTGGAACGCATTCTCGTTTCTGTATTCAGAGAATGTGGAAACCAGTGTTGCCAGTGCGATGGCGATGAAAATTCCTATCGGTTCGTACCATTCCGGGGCGCCTTCCTTGATTATGCCCACGCCGCCGAGAATTGCCAGCACGACGTTTATCAGCAGAGCCACGATGAGTATCTTTATCATCGGGTCGCCAAGATTGTCCTTGAGCTTATCCCAGAAGCTTTCGGACGCCTGTTCTGTCATGCTGTTGTCGCCGTATTTCTTTCGGGATTCCTCAGCCTGACTGTCTGTTAAACCAAATTGCTTCATACCATTTCCTCTCTCGAGCGGACTCAGTGTACCGTCACCTCGCACAGCAGCCCGTTTTCGCGGTCTGTCATGCGGAACACGGCTCCGTCCTTAAGCTCGATAGCCTGTCCCCTGGGGACAAGCCTTCCCGTCGGGGAAGTCATTCCCTCGACGCCATTGTTGACGAGCAGCCACATACCGTTATGCCTGCAGATGTACGCACGCATTTCAGTGCCCGCCTTTTCGTCGTTATGGACGTTGGAAAAGATGTGCCAGTCGAACAGCGGCATCTGGTCGTATGCGATCAGTTCTCCGCAGTCTCTGTACACGCCTTTTTTGCCCCTCACCCCGCTCTTCAGTGTGAGCTTGATGACCTTGTCCGTAACTCGTGTTTTGCAGAAGGGGCATATCGGGTTATTCTCATCTCTGAGAATGAACCACTTCTTTGAGCAGCGGGGGTTTTCGCACCTCCGCAGTCTGTCCCAGGCTTTCAGCAGTTCGCTTTCCCACTCCATTGCCATTGGTCGCTCGGAGGGATTGTGCAGCCCGTCAACGAACGCGCGCAGGAAGAGTTTTTCCAGTCCCTTTGACAGCGACTGTATAGTCACGTCAAGGTCGGGGGGGCGATTGCTCCTGTCATTGGGATCTTCAATAAATGTAGCCATCGGCCCCATGCCAAGGAAGTCGTCCTCCTCAGCCGAAGCCGTGCTGTATACTTTAGGCCCTGCAAGCGGGTGCCGCAGGAACAGGTATTCGTAAATAAGCACCGGCAGCGCGTGCAGGTCGGTTGAAACGCATGGCAGGCAGCGCCGCTGGTCCCCGGGGTCGAATTCCATGGTCGCGATGACTTCCGGGGCGATGTAGCCCTTTGTGCCGCACACTTCCGGGGGGTATTTCCCGGGTACCACGAGCGAGTCTATGTCTATCACGACGGTGCTCCCCGTCTGGGGGTCTATCAGGACGTTGTTGCAGGAAAGGTCGGAGTGCGCCAGTCCTGCCTGGTGCATTCTGCGGACGCTGCGCGAAAGACATATTGCCGCGCTGAGCATCGTGCGGAAATCACCGAGCTCCCCGGGGCTTATGTATTTGCGCATACGCCCGGTGAACCAGTTGCTTTTCTTGTCCTTTCCCTTCAGGTTAAGCCCTGCGGTGGAAGCATTCTCTCCAAAAAAGAACCTCTGCGGGTAAGCTGGACAGACTATCCCGAATTCGGGCGCCCTGACTATCGCCACCGGCCAGCAGAAGCGGTTGCGGAAGTACTCCGCAGTCTTGCGGGAATTTCCTATCGCGCCTCCGTTTTCCTCCGGCACGGTGGGATTGTATATCCCGACTATCGTGCGTATGCGGTCCTGGACGTTGGGGTTCATTCCGTCGCGCGGGTCGTTGAAGAACTGCACGGCGTACTTTTTGTCGGGGGTGAAAAAGGTGTGTTTCATTCCGCCACGGGGAGCGTTTGCGTCATAGACGAAATCTATCGTCCCACCACCCTCGAGAGAAGCGGTCACTATTTCACCGCTGTTCACTTTTTCACCGTTCCTTTCATTAACTTTCTGTTATATTTTAAGCTTGATTAACTTTGAGTAATGTTAGTGCCTGAATATCGCATATTAATGTGGAATATGCATATTTATGATGTATCACGCCGAATATACAATAAGTAATATGCTGCTTTTATATTTCAAAATGTAATACAAGATTGAATTACAAAATGTATAACAGCTGCAAATTATCACTTATTGTCGAAGTTTATCACAACGAGGGTGCGGTCGTCGAAGCTTCCGCGTTCGTTGTAATTATCGAGCCAGCACTGCAGGCGCTGTTCCGGCGTGTTACCGAGGGAGCTTCCCCAGGCTTCAAGAGAGTAGGGGGCAAGCGTATCCCGGTCGTCCCAGAGCACGTTTATCGCTTCCGGGGAGCCGTCTTTCATCAGCTGCTTGGCGTACTGTATCGCCACCGGGCGCTGTTCCGGCGTCACCGACGGGAATTTCAGCGGGGCAGGCTCGCGCTTTTCAGATGTATCGCCCCCGACAGGGAGAATTCCGTTGAGCCGCAGGTCAAGCATCAGGCGCTTCATCATGGGCTGCGCGGGGAAGTAATCGTCCGCAACGCCGTCGCTCATCAGCATTAATATGTCTGATCTGCCGCGGCTTATACGGATTTTGCGCGCTATCATTCCCTCGGAGACCATTCTTTCTGAGAGGAACTCAGTTTCACCGGAGAATGCGCCGCTGTCCGCTTCACCCAGCAGCCGGAAGCACTTGTCGTGGCTTTCGCTGCTGTCGATCGCGCAGATGCAGCCGTCGCCTATCTGCAGGGTAATAACGAACCGCTGCCGCTCGCCGTTTATCGTCAGTGGGATAGCCACCGCTGCCAGAAACGTGCTCCCCATGTCGGCGAGAGTGGGATTTCTGCCAAGGGTGGAGATGTAGTGTCCGTCGCTGTAGAGGCTCTTGAGCTTCTGTATCACCGCGTCGAACGCCTTTTCTGCCGCAGTGCGCATAACTGCCGCGAACTGCCCGCATGCGCCCAGGAACACATCTCCGCTGATGTCGCCTGAAAGTTTCTCGCGGAGCGTTTCGTCCTTTGAGAACATCTCGGGCAGCGCAGCACTGAGGTATTCCACCGCGCCCTCGCAGCTGACCCTCGCGCCGATTCTCGAAAGCTGCTTGGAGCCTGCTCCGTCAGCAACTACCGCGATAAGGCAGCCGTCTGCTTCCGCAGTTTCGAACCAGTCGTCGCAGTTGGTGCCCTCGTGCTTGTGTTTCTTTCCGCGCACGCGTGCGCCGATGATATCGCCGGCTTCGGTGCGGGTGTATTTGCAGTGGCATTCTGTGTGGAGTTCCGTTCCGTCCTCTGCTATGGTGCGGTAGCGCCACATTGAAGCGGTGTGCTGCATCACCTCGCGGTCGGACATCCTTGGTTCAGCTGGCTTTTCGGGCTCGGCTGCGGGTGCTTCCTCTGCGGGCTGCCGGGCTGCTTCTCCATCTGCCTGTTCGGCTTCGGGGGAATTAACCGGCACGCTGCCGGAAAGTTCCGCATGAACGGGCTGGGTAACTTTGTGAAGCCCCTCCGGGTCTATGCCGGGGAGCATATTCTCATCTCTGTCCATAATCCTCCCATCAGGGAACGATCGCAAATCCCTGAGGAGGCGGTGGCAGCTGGATAGCCTCTCCGGGCTTTGCGTCAATGCTCTTTGAGGAAGCCTTGATAGAGCCGGAAACCCATGCGAAGAACGCAGCAAGGTCGCCTGCGGTGAGGTTGTTCATCATCAGGACGTTGTTGGTTATCTTCCTGAGGGTATTGGTGTTTGCGTTTGCGCCGGCTGCGCATGCGATGATGTTGCTCGTGGAAACGTGCTTGAGCGCTTCTATCCCGTCGTCGAGATTGTCGGTGGGCGCGCCGTCAGTCAGCAGGAACACCAGGGGCTTCCAGTCGCCCTTCTGTGTGGGGGTGGAAGTTCTGACTTCGTTTCTGATACAGTCAGCGAGGACTGTGAGCGCGCCGCCGAGTGCGGTTGCGCCGCCTGCGGTCAGTTCCGGCTCCTTGAAGAGCATGAGCTCTGTCAGCGGGGAGATCTGGCGCGCGGTGCTGTTGAATGTTATCACTGAAAGGCATGCGGTCTCCAGCGCCTGCGGGTCGCCCTTGAGTTCGCTCAGGAGCGCCTTTATACCCTGCTTTACCGCTTCGATAGGCTCGCCTGCCATTGAACCCGAGCAGTCCAGAAGCAGGTAAACAGGTAATCTTCTGATGTAATCTGACATAAATTTGACCTCCATGAATTGCCGGATAACGGCATTTTATTGCTGCATATCATGCAGACTTTCCCTGAGATCCGTTTGCAGTGTAATAATTTTACATTTATACAGCCTGCTTATTATTTATACAGCCTGCTTATTAATAATTATAAACTAAAAACCCAGTTATGTCAATAGTAATTTAAAACATTTAACTACATCTTCCAGCTGTGGTAAAACTAAAGGGCTGCCGTGAAGCAGCCCTGTTTTATTCAGCGATTATGTCGTCGAATGTGCCCTGGCAGGCTTTCGCAAGGTCGCTGGGGGAAAGCTCCAGCTGTGTGCCCAGCTTGCCGCCGCTGACGATTATCTTGTCGTGGTCCTGCGCGGTGGAATGTATAACCGTCCTGAACTGTTTCTTCATTCCGATGGGCGTGCAGCCTCCCCTGATATAGCCGGTGACTGCGTTTATGTCCTTTACGTGCACCATTTCCAGCGATTTTTCACTCACCGAGCGCGCACATTTCTTCATATCGAGTTCCTTGTCCACAGGAAGAACGAACACGTAGTAATTCCCGCTCTTGCCTTTGGTGACAAGTGTTTTAAGGCAGGTGTCGCAGTCCTCGCCGAGAAGTTCAGCGATGTGGACTCCGTCGATGAACTCATCGCACTCGTATGTATGCACCGTGTAGGGAAGCTTCAGCTTATCCAGCATGCGCATTGCGTTTGTTTTTATTTCTTTTTCTTTTGCCATATCGTGTTTCCTAACTTAAATAAATCAGAGGGGAAAACCCCTCTGATTTGCTGATGTTTTCAGATCTCGTCGTCTTCCTCACAGTCGAGGCATTCTGCGATGGACTTGTTTCTTGTGAGGAAATAAGCAACCGCTGCGGCTGCAATTGCTGCCAGTCCTACGATCCCTGCGATAACTACAAGCTTCTTTGTCATGATGGTTCCTCCTTTGAATTTCAGCGCTGATATCTTGCGGCAAGTTCCGAGATACTGTTGTCGTTTGTCGGCTCGCCGATCGCGTTAAATTTCCACTCGCCGTTGTAGAGATAGATCTCGCCGAATATCATTGCGGTCTTGCCGTCATAGTTTTCGGAGAGGTTATATCTGCAAAGTTCCGTGCCCTTTTCTGCGTCCACAAGTCTGATGAACGCGTTCTTTATCATGCCGAAATGCTGCTTGCGCTGCATTGCCTGATAAATGTTGACTGTGAACACTATCTTGGAATAAGTGCTGCCAAGTTTCGGCAGCTCCACCAGTATCTGCTCGTCGTCGCCGTCGCCCGCACCGGTGAGGTTATCACCCATGTGGTGGACTGCGCCTGTCTGGTGTGTGAGATTTCCGAAATATACTACGTCTACCGGACCGTTGAGCTTACCGGTCTGGGCGCTGATGAGCAGCGCGGAAGCGTCGCAGTCGATATCCTCGTGTTTTGAGAAGAGCGAGAATTTTCTGGGCGCCTCGTCCCAGCCAAGCCCGACAAGAATAGTCTTTAAGCCGGTGTTGCCTTTTGTCAGGTCAACTTTCTGACCTTTCTGAAGATTAACGGACATGATTTACCTCCGAACATTTTATATACTTTAATATGCTGCATATGTCGCTACTGGGGCAGCTGAAAGGTTTTCCACCCTGTTCAACATTATCCTTACTATAATATACCACATAATTCAATAAAAATCAAGAGTATTTTCGCACGGCACGCAAAATTTGTCATTGATGCCCCTGTGCACAAAAACCGCATAACAGAGCCAATGTTAAGTCCTGTTGACAAAGTTCCAACGCAAATTGGTAGACATAAGTGCGGTTTTGTGGTATCATTTATTTGCAGAAAACAAGTATGGCCGCGTGCAGCACACGCGAGAAACGGAGCGTATATTATGGATTTTTCACAGAAGCTTATGGAACTGCGCAAATCCCGCGGGTGGTCGCAGGAACAGCTGGGCGACAAGCTCGGCGTCACCCGTCAGACCGTTTCCAAATGGGAACTCGGGCAGACCACCCCTGAGATGGAAAAGCTGGCGGCAATGAGCGATCTTTTCGGCGTGAGCACCGACGAACTCATCAAAGGTGAAGCGCCGCGCGAGCCGCTGAACGAACAGAAGCCACGCATGAAATACGCATTTGAGTACAAAAGCAGCCGCACGGTGCGTGGAATTCCGCTGGTGCACGTGAATGTCGGGCTTGGCAGGCGCACCGCGCGGGGAATATTCGCGATAGGCAACAAGGCAGTCGGAGTGGTCTCGCTGGGATTCCTGTCGGTGGGCGTGGTTTCGCTGGGGCTGCTTTCCGCGGGGATTTTCGCATTCGGTACTCTTGCAGCGGGACTGCTGGCGTTTGGCGCCGTTGCAGTGGGTGCGGTCGCATTCGGGGGAGCGGCTGTGGGGATTCTCGCATTCGGAGGCGTCGCACTGGGTAAGTACGCGCTCGGCGGCGCGGCTTATGCTTCCGACATAGCAGCCGGTGGAGTGGCTCACGCAAAGGTGGCTATCGGCGACGCGGCAGAGGGTCTTGTGGAGATACGTTCGCCGATAGCCGAAGAGCAGGCGCGCAGCATAATTGAAAGCACCGTCCCCGGCACCCCTGGTGTGATAAGGGATATATTCATATTATTGGCAAACAGTATAAGCTCTCATTAATATAGTATAATGCTTTGCGTGTGTAAATAATTAGGCACTTCGAACCATCTGTTGAATTCTTTATCATTTCGCGATATAATAGTTATGCAAAAACTACATAGAAAGTGTGAAGAACAAAATGGAAGAAAGAAAACCCCTTATCCCCGCAAAGGAACTTGCAAAGCGCTATGCGCTGTTCATCATCAGTCTGTTTATCTCAGCTATGGGCGTTGCAATAACGAAAAAGGGCGAACTCGGCGTTTCGCCGATATCGTCGGTGGCAAACGTCATGAGCGAGAAATTCACGTTTCTGTCCCTGGGCAACTGGCTCATCATCTGGAACTGCGTGCTTATCCTCGGGCAGATACTCATTCTGAGGAAGCGCTTTCAGTGGATACAGCTCATTCAGGTGCCGCTGTCGTTTCTGTTCGGGTGGTTCACTGATATCAGCATGTGGATATTCTCGTTCATAAAGCCGGTGAATTACGTCGTGCAGCTGGCTTCGGTGCTTGTGGGTACTGTGGTGCTCGGGTTCGGTATCACGCTGTCGGTCATCGCGAACGTCGTCATGAATTCCGGCGAGGCGTTCGTCAAGGCTGTTTCGGATACTGTTCACAGGGAGTTCGGAAACGTCAAGGTAGTGTTCGATGTTTCCTGCGTTATCACTGCGGTGGCGCTGTCGCTGATATTTTTCGACCTGCAGATAGTCGGCACAAGAGAGGGCACCGTTATTTCCGCGCTGTGCACGGGATTTGTTGTCAAACTATGGAACAAGCTTCTGCGCCGTCCGGTGGAAAGAATTCTGGTGGGCAGGGCGCCGGATAAAACCTGATGAAAATTATAAATCAGAAATTCAACAAATAGGAAGCGAAACGCGACAATTAGGAAGAATTTGTTGACCTCCTGGGAAAAATGCGCTATAATTATAACATGTGTATATTCACAGTATAGGAGGTTTATATGAATAATTCAACCAGAACGCTGAAAAACAGGCTCGCAAGCCTGCTGACAGCGGCGGTAATGGCGGTGTCGCTAGTGCCCGCACAGGCTCTGACTGAACTGTCAGCCCATGCGGACCAGGCAGTCGCTGACACGATAGGAAAGCTTGAAAGCGGAAAGCCGCGCCACGGCAACGGCTGGAGCTGGGACGGCGCAAATCTGGACATCTTCGGAGGATATTTAGTTTCTGCGGACGAGAATAAGCCGGTAGTCGAAGCCGATTGCGACATAAATGTGACCATCACCGGCTATGTAAATCCGTCGCTTAATAATGGCGGTTCGTTTATCCGCACCAGCGGTTCGGTGCGTTGGGGCGGCTCGGGTGTGTTTAAGGCATCGGGCAGTTCTAGCGCGCCCCTGATCCTTGCCGATGATTTCACGATCGACAGCGGGTATTTATATGGTTATGGCAATGTCAAAGCTTCCGGAACTGTCACCGTAAACGGCGGTTATATTTTAACCAATATTGAGTTATCAGGTGCAGACAGCAAATATGTGCAGAACAGCGGATATGCAGATGCCAATATTGTTAATAACGATTCCGGACATACTGCTGATATAACTGTCAATGGCGGTTTATGGGGCGGTATAGTAAATTCTGAAAAGGCGAATGTAACAGTACAGAGGGGATATGTATATTTAACATACGCAAAATCGCTGACCTCTGATGTTACTTTTGACGTATATGACGGCATAGTTATGCTTAACGCCTTACCCGTAGCTGATATAAATAACAGCGGACCTAATGTAACGCTGAATGAAAATCGGATATACGAATATTATATCAGTAGCGGGACAATGTATGCCGGAGCCCTGGTATGCAAGACGTTCATCAATGGTAGAACAGACCACGAGCTGACATACGCGGAGTTAAACGGCGGAGTATTCGCGTATAACACGCCTGTTACCGTACCGGCTGGAAAGACCTTTGACGGAACGCTTGTCACTGACAATCCATCGGTCAACAGCGGCATAACCGTAAACGGAAGTCTCGCGGAAAATACAACGCTTCGCGGTGCGGCAGATCATGATGGCGTTATCATTTCTGATACGGCAGAATTTGCTGATAACACTACGGTCATCGGTACTGCAAGCAGCATCAGTGTAAGCGCGGACGGCAAACTTCCAAGCGCAATATATGGCACAGAAGGACACGAATCCGTTAAGATAAACAACGCAGATGTCTCCGATTGCCTGATTTACGGCTATGGTGGAAACGCTGTTACGCTTAATGGCACATGCAGTTTTGGCGACAATAGTATAGTTACGGGGGTTGCATATGGCAGTAACAGCAAAGGCGTAACAGTTACCGATGGAAGCAGCGTTTCCTGCGGTTCAATGACTGGTTATTCCGTGGACGGTAGTGGAATTCAGGTATCTGACGGCGACTCTGTAAAGGAAGTCGGAGAGATAGGCGCTGCTTCTGCTGACGGCTATGCGCTCGACAAGCTGACCGGTAATCTGCTTCTTGACCTTTACGGAAGAACACTGTACCAGACAACCGTGAAATATGTGAATTATTCTACCGGATCTGTCTATTCTGCAGAAGATTCCAATTGGCCCGTGATGACAAGCGTTTACATTGGAGATGAACTGTATAAGCTCGTCAATGTGAACGAGGACGGCAAAACCGCCTATGAACTGGATAAAGACTATTCCCTTTATAGCGACGCAAGCGCCGAGAAGTACGCGGTGATAGACCTTTACCGCACCCCCGGCGTCACTGAGGACGATATCTCAGTGGATTTCACGGAAGCCGGTGGAGCGCCGGTCCCCAATGATTGCTTTAAAATCGTGTTCGTTGAAGATGAGAGCGACCCCTGCAAGGCGCAGCTGAGAATATACAACACAGTTGGCCTTGAGCTCGGCGCTTATATAGCTGCTATCGGTATTGACGGCATCACCCAGGACATCACGCTGAATGTAGGTGAGATAGACTTCACCCTTGATTTCACCAAATCAGAAGAAGAAATCAACAATTATGGCGGCTGGGATTTTGGCGGTAAGTTCACCGGGTGTGACCTTAACAGTTCTGGCAGCAGCTGGGCATGGTACGGTCAGCCTGGAGATGGTTACAATGCCAGGACGCTTGTGCTTGACGGTCTGGATTTCGAGACCTCGGCAATGTTCGGCGTAAGGCTCCCCAGAAACTCTACAGTGGTTCTGAAAAGCGATAGCAATATTTCTTCTAAAAGCACTGCGCTGACAGGCAATGGGGATATCTCAATACTCAGCATTGGTGAACCGTGTACGTTCAGAATATCATCAAAGTACACTGACTCCGGCTATAACTCAAATATCGTGGGCGCGCTGGACAGCTACAGCGGCACGATATCTGTAAGGAAAACCAACCTCATTGTATCCGCGGAGCAGGGCGACCCCAGCCCGAATACAGGCAGCTTCGGCGAGGGTAACTGCTATGCGATATATGCCAATAAGTTCGTTGCAGATGACGCCGATATCAGAGTATACAGCGGTCCTGCATATTCCGGCAAGAAGAGCAGGGGCATAGTCGGCAGAGACAGTGTGCTTATCCTTGGAAATGTCAATTTATATGCACAGTCTGACGATGAAGCGGTGTTTGCAAATTCCATTAAGACGGTGCAGCTAAAGTCGGCAGATAACCTCGGTGGATATGCCGATATCAAGGAATACAACGCAGCAGTAAAGAGCGGCGTGCTTTCCGCCAGGATCGAAGCGGCAGACCATACGCAGCCGTTAAAGCTTGGATTTTTCAGCCTGGTGCAGGTGAAGGAAGCCGGCACGCAGGACCCGATCCTCAAAAATGACACCATTGATGTTGACCTCAACCAGTTCTTTGCAGGCGGTTCCGGTAATTACAGATTCTTACCGCCAGGAAATCTCCCGGAATGGCTGAAGTTCACAGCCGACGGCAGAGTTGTGCTCAACGGCTCTCTCCCCGAGGGTAATCACAGCACATCGCATTATTCATTTGCAGTTGCGGACACAGATCCTGATTTCGATGACGGGGTGCTGCCGTTCGACTTTACAGTCGGCGCCATCGGCAAGACCTACGAGGTCATGATAACCTGCAACTACGGTGGTACTGTATCCCCGGCAGGAGTGCAGAACATCGCAGCGGGCGACGATATCACGATAACCATTACCCCGAACGAGGGCTTTGAATACACGGCTACCCTTGATAACACCGAAGTTCAGGCCGAGAACAACACCTACACGATAAGCAACGTTATGGAACCGCATGCGTTCGATGTAGCGTTCAGGCAGAAGGCTCCGGAAAAGTACACAGTCACCGTAAACTGCGGTGAGCACGGCACAGTGACACCGGGCACCGGCGATTATGACGCAGACAGCGAGGTCACATTCACCGCAAAGCCGGAAAGCGGCTACGAGGTCGGCAGCTTCAGGGTCGACGGCGCGGAAGTCAGGTTCACCAACAATGCTTACAAGCTTCTTGTAGACGGCGAGCATACTATAAGCGTTACATTCAGCAAGGCTTCTTCCGGTGGCGGTGGTCACGTTACCCCGGTAACCCCCGACAAGCCAGCGCCGAGCTTCCCGACAATTCATGGCGTGAAGTTCGACTGGGACCAGGTGGTGAAATACATTCTCAGCCAGCCGGAGCGCAGCGTCATCACCGTTGATATGAACGGACTCACGCTCGTACCCAAGAAGGTGATCGACGCACTGCAGAAAATGAAGAGCACCGGTGAATTCGTCATTGACACAAGGAGAGCGGCAGTCGTGTTCGGCGCGCAGGAGTTCGACTCCTACGATATGGACGTGACAATGTTCTACGGCAACAACGACCCCGGAGACCTGAGCGGCATATTCGGCATGAAGAACGATATACGCTATGGCAGTCTTGTTCCTTATTCGCTGAGACTGACGTTCCGTAGTGAACTTGAGGGGTACATCGCAAATCTGTATCAGTACAACGGCGATAAGACGGAGTGCATAAGCGCCGGCCGCGTAGACGAAAACGGATATGTGTATATCAACGACGCATACCGCAAGGGCGATTATGTCACCATGATAAGCGAGAAATCAGCGCTGCCCGGCGACGCGGACAACAACAGCGTGTTCAACGCGCTGGACGCTTACGAAGTCCTTCGTTACGCTGCAGGATTTTTCCCGATAGGAAATACTGACATGGCAGACTTCAACCATGACGGCAGGGTAGACGCGCTGGACGCTTCTGCAATGCTGAAAAAGCTCACACAAAAGTGAAATGTAACCAGAAAAGCGGTTCAGCAATGAGCCGCTTTTTTCTTTGCGTTTTTGTGAAATTACCAGGTGTTTCCTTGACTTGTTGAAGTAATTGTGGTATTATTGCTAGGGAAACGCTGATTAAAGCGCAGCGTATCAAATTCAGCCGCGTGAGTATGCTCGTTTGAGCGAGGCGAATTTGATTTAATCAGCGTTTCCCTAGTGACGCGCTGAATAAAGTGGAGCGTAACAAAATCAGGCGCAAAGCCGCAATAAAAAGGAAAGCAAGGTCAAGTCATGACAAATGCAAAAAAGATGAGGAACTGCCTGTTGCTGCTGACGGCAGCGATAGTCTGGGGCATGGCGTTCGTTTCGCAGAAAGCCGGAATGGACTCGATGGGTCCGCTGACGTTCAACGGAGCAAGAAATCTGATAGGAAGCGCGGTGCTTATCCCGGTGATACTGATCATCCGCGGGAGTGTGCCGAAAGCTGAACGCAAGCCGCTTCCGCTGAAAACCACCATCATCGGTGGGCTTTCCTGCGGAATTGCGCTGACGGTGGCTTCCACGCTGCAGCAATATGGTCTGTCTATGACAAGCGTCGGCAAGGGTGGATTTATTACCACGCTGTACATCATCATCACGCCTGTTCTTGGGTTATTCCTGCATAAAAAGGTGCCTGGTGCGGTCTGGGCTGCTGTTGCTATGGCAGTGGTGGGAATGTACCTGCTGTGCTTCACCGAGGACAGCTTTTCCGTAAATCCCGGCGACCTGCTCGTGCTGGGAAGCGCGGTGGTTTTCGCAGTGCATATTCTCGTCATAGATAAGTTCTCACCGCTGACTGACGGCGTAGTGCTGTCGTGCATACAGTTCTTCGTGTGCGGTGTGGTGAGCACGATCGGCGCATTCATTTTCGAGGAGCCTGCCTGGTCGCAGATAGCCGATGGAATTATTCCGGTGCTGTATGCCGGCGTGCTTTCCTGCGGAGTTGGCTATACGCTGCAGATAGTCGGGCAGAAAGGCGTTGAACCTACTGCGGCTGCGCTCATTCTTTCGATGGAGTCCGTGGTTGCTGCGATATCAGGTTTTGTTGCAGGCGCGACAGGGCTTCTTTCAACGGACCAGACCATGACGCCGCGCCAGATAACCGGCTGCGCTGTGGTTTTCGCTGCGGTTATACTGGTGCAGCTCCCTTGGGATAAGATAACCGGCAAGCTGAAGAAAAACAAGCAGAACCAATAAAAATTCCCCGTGGTGAGAATTCATCACGGGGTTAATATGTTGTCACATCAGGACTTTCCGATAAACCTAAAGGCTGCCCGAGGGCAGCCTTTATTTATGTGTTCAGCTATCAGCTGAGAGCATATTCTGCAATAGTAGAGTCAACGATAGGAGATATCTCAGCAGAAGTCTGAGTCCAGGAAGAGCCGTTCTCTACAACGTCCATAACAACGGTAGCAAGCTGAGACTGGAGGTCAGATGTGAAGCCGTAAGCGTCCTCGTTGATGAAGGAGAAGTTTGCGGGATCGCACATTTCTCTCCAGAGGTCGTATTCCTGCTCGCCCCATGTGATCTGCCACTTTTCCTTGCCGACGTTGCTGCCCTTTTCGAAGTAGATCTTCTCAGGAGCGATGTGGTCGTTCTTTACCTGAGCCTGGATAACGGGGTCAACATCATAAGCTCTGAAAAGGTTGATGAACTCGAGAGCGCCGTCCATGTTCTTTGCGCCCTTGGGTACCAGGAAGCCGAATGTGTCGTAGCCCTGGTAGTAAGCGTCAGCCTGCGGGTCTCTCGGGAACGGAACGAATGCGAACTCAGAAACGGTGTCGAAGATGTCGTTCTCAACGCCCTTCGGATTCTGGAGCTCCTCTGTAGCTGCGGTGTAGGTCCACTCAGGCTCCATGCAGAGGAACAGAAGTCTGTCGCACTCAGTTGCGAAAGTCTCCGGAGGTACCCAGTCGCCGAGTTCCTTGCCGTAGGTAACACCGTCACGGCACAGACCCTCGATGAACTGCATTGCTCTTGTTACGTTCGGGTTAGCCAGGTTGTTTGTGATGGAGCCGTTGGGCTGCGTGTCGATGAGAGAAGTACCTGTGGTGAGGATAAACGCGTCAACAGTGGTATCAGTACCATAGAAACCGATGTTGTTTTCGTCCTTGTCGCAGAACTTGGTCATCATATCGCGCCATGCGTCCCATGTCCACTCGCCGTTCTTGTACAGCTCATAAGGATCGGGCAGGTCGTTCTCCTCGATGGTCTTTTTGCTGTAGTTCAGTGAGAAGGAGGTGGTGATGCGGTGCGGATAGTAGTAGTGCTTGTTGTTCCATGCGTAGGACTCAGCGATATCCTTCATGTCGCTCCACAGCGGGGAATCAATGTCGATCTTGCCGTCGAGTGCTTCGAACATGTTCTTGGAGATGTTGCCGGGGTAACGCATCGCGGTCTTCTCAACGATATCAGGGGAATCATCGGAAGCGATGAGGTTGGAGAGCTTTTCGAGCAGTGCGTCTGTGGTGTTCGGAGTGGCTATGTACTCGATGTTGCCGCCGAACAGGTCAGAGTTGAAGATCATGCACTGTTCAGTACCCTTCTGGTCGCCCTGGATATCATAGAAAGCGCAGAATTTAACTGTTCCTGCATTGCCGGAGGGCTGATACAGGGAAGTATCGAAGGTCTTTTCCTTCTTGTCAGTCATGTCGAGTGCGTCGTTAGGGTCTGTTGTTGTGGAAGCAGATGTCGAAGTGGTAACGGCACCGGGCTGATTAACCTGGTTGCTTGCACCGGAGCTGTTTCCTCCCGAAGAAGCGGGCGTTGATTCGTCGCATGCTGTCATGCCGAATGCCATTGTGATGGCAAGGCCGCATGCGAGGAGACGTTTTACTTTATTCATTTTTAAGTTCCTCCTTAATCAAAAAATGAATTCTGAAATAATATAATATCTGAGAAGCTCAGATGATTATCATGTGAACTGAGAAATAACGCCGTCAGCAATGGGTGAGAACTCTGCGCTGGTCTGGGTCCAGGATTCGCTGCGCTCAACGACGCCCATGAGCAGTTTGCCTATCTGGTCGGTGAAGTCAAGCGAGAAGCCCTCGGCGTCCTCGTTGATGAACGCGAAGTTAGCCGGGTCGCACATTTCGCGCCACAGGTCGTATTCACGCTCGCCCCATGTGATCTGCCACTTTTCAAAGCCCTCGTACTTGCCCTTTTCGAAGTAGATCTTCTTGGGGTTTATGTGATCCTCGCGGACCTTTGCCTGTACGTCGGGGTCGATATCGTACATTCTGTTGAGGTTGATGAATTCGATAGCACCGTCGATGTTCTTTGCGCCCTTGGGGACAAGGTATCCGAATGTATCGTATTCGGTGTAGTACTTGTCAGCCACCGTATCTCTCGGGAACGGAACGAATGCAAAGTCGGAAACCACGCCGAAGATGTCGTTTGCAACGCCTTCCTTGTTCTGGACTGACTCAGTTGCGGAGATATACGTCCATTCAGGCTCGGTGCAGGTGAACAGCAGCTTGTCGCAGCAGTTGGGGAACTGTCCCGGGTCTATCCAGTCGCCGAAAGACTTGTCATATGTAAGACCATCGCGGCAGAGCCCCTCAAGGAACGTCATCGCGCGGGAGATATCCGGCGAAAGAATGTTGTTGGTGATGGTGCCGTCCGGCTGAACATCGATGAGCGTCGTGCCGGTGGTGGCGATGAAGCTCGTTATAGTGTGGTTGGTGGTGTAGAAGCCGACGTTATCCTCGCTCTTGTTGCAGAACTCTATCATGAGGTTGCGCCATGCTTCCCAGGTCCATTCGCCGTTTTTGTAAAGGTCGTACGGATCCGGGAGGTCGTTTTCCTCGATGGTTTTTTTGCTGTAGTTAAGCGCGTAGAGCGTTGTCGTGCGGTGAGGGTAATAGAAGTGCTTGTTCTTCCAGCTGAAGTCGTCCACAACGCCCGCAATGTCCTTCCACACCGGAGAGGTGAGGTCTATCTTGTCGTCAAGCGGCTCGAAAAGGTTCTTGCTCAGGTTGCCGGGGCGCAGCATGGCGTCTTTGGTGACGATATCAGGGGAGTCGTCGCTGGCGATAAGGTTTGCAAGCTTGTCGTAGTAAGCCTGACCGAAAGGTGATGTGAGGTATTCTATCTCGCCGCCGTAAAGGTCGCTCTGGAATATCAGGCACTGCTCGGTGCCTTTCTGGTCCTTGGTGATGTCGTAGAAGCCGAGGTAACGTAATTTCCCGGCATTGCCGCTGGGGGGACACGCAGAGGTGTCTATCACCTTGTTTTCCTTATCGGTGAGCTCAAGACCGGCGTCCGGGTCCACGGTGGTGGAAGCTTGTGTAGAAGTGGTGCTGGCTGCTGGCACTGAGCCGGAGTCCGCAGACTGAACGGGCGCACTGTCGTCGCACGCTGTGAGCCCCAGGACTGCAGACGCCGCCAGGGCGCATGCAAGAGTTTTTCTGAAAGCTGACATTTTCTTCTCCTTTTTGGTTAATTGTGCATATTGCCTTAAACTGTCAATGGCGCCTGCCCGGTCAGAGTAAATTGAAAAACCACATTTGAACCGCGCTGTCAAGCCATTTCTTCGTATTTTTAAGATTGCATTACTTAAATAACCTTAGGCATATCTCACAATATGTAATCGTTATCTTTATAAGATATGCACAAATATTTTTGCTTTTTCTGTATAATGTTATTATATTCTCTATAATCATTTTGAACAATTGACAATATTCCCGATTTATATTATAATATTCCCAAAGGGTTGTTTGACTGAAAGCATGTCAAACATGGGTCGAGTTACCGGATTTTGGAGGTGAACTGATGGAAGAGTTCCACATGCCGTTGAAAGAGAACTTTCAGGAGCTTGTCCAGCATGGAAAGGCAGGCTTCCCTATACAGTACTATGTGAATTCCCTGCATATCGCGGGGAACAATGTGCCGATGCACTGGCACCCGAACCTTGAGTTTTTCGTGGTGCATTCCGGCAGGGTGAAGATACATGCGGGCAACGGCATCGTTATTCTGGAGCAGGGGCAGGGGATATTCCTGAATGCGAACTGCCTGCACAGCTATGAGAATAATTCCGACGAGGGTCCCTGCTATTGTCCGAACGTCGTGTTCCAGCCGGAATTCATCGCGCCGGTGAACAGCGTTATAAATATACAGTATGTCATGCCGCTGACGCTGAATTCGCAGCTGCCGTACATCGTCCTTGACGGAAAGACAAAATGGAGCGTATCAGTGCTGGAGCGGCTGGACAGGGTATTCGCGATGATGCAGGAATACGGCGAGGTAGGCCGTTACGGCGAAGTGCCGAGGCTGGAATTCAGGGCAGGCGCCGGCGAGCGGGAATGCTTCGAGATACGCGTGCTGTGCGAGATAAGCCTTGCGTGGGCAGAGCTTTACCAGCACCGCGACGAACTTGAACTTGCGCCGGCCGTGAAAAACGAGCATGTGCTGCAGATACGCATGCAGAAGATGATAGGGTTTATCCAGGCTCATTACGCGGAGGACGTTTCGCTGCAGAGTATCGCGAATGCTGCCAGCATAAGCCGCAGCGAGGCTTCAAGGTGCTTCCAGAGCTACCTGCACACTTCTCCGGTGAATTATTTGCTGAAATACCGCGTGGAACGTTCCATGCAGCTTTTGCGCGACAGCAACATGACGGTGGAAGCAGTCGCGCTGGAATGCGGTTTCAGCAGTTCCGCGTATTTCTGCAAGCTGTTCCGCGCGCAAACGGGAATGACTCCGAAACAATACAGGAGCAGTTGAATCAATTCGGAATTCGTAATGCGGAATTCGGAATTGTGGTGTCCGCTTTGCGGACGTTATCTAAAAAGATTTACTATAAAATACACAGGGCGAGAGATTAACTTTCGCCCTGTAATGTTTCTATTCAAAGTTTTTGAGATCCGTCTGCGAAGCGGACACCGAAATTCCGAATTAAGAATTACGAATTCCGAATTGAACTAAACGCCGGTATGTTGTTTTTGGATTTGAACTTCAGCCTCAGGTGGTCGGCTATGAGTGCGATGAACTCGGAGTTGGTGGGCTTTCCGCGGGAAGTATGTACGGTGTATGAGAAGATGCGGGTGAGTACGTCGATGTCGCCGCGGTCCCATGCTATCTCTATGGCGTGGCGTATCGCACGCTCCACGCGGGAGCTTGTGGTCTGGTAGCGTTTGGCAACGGTGGGGTAAAGCAGCTTCGTGACGCTGTTTATCATCTCGTCGTTGTTGACGGAGAGCATTATCGCGGTGCGCAGGTAGTGGTATCCCTTTATGTGCGCGGGAATTCCCACCTGGTGGATTATTTCAGTGACTGCGCATTCAAGGTCTGTTTCGTCCGGGACTGCCTCAGGCTCGTCACAGGGGGTGCACAGCCGCGTTACTCTGCTGACAAGGTACTGCGGATCCACCGGCTTCACCATGACGCCTGCGGCGCCTGCGTTGATGGCGTCGCGCTCCAGCCGGGGGTCGTCGGTGCCGGAAACTATCAGGACGTTGGGGCAGTATTTCTTTTCCGTTTTCAGCCGGCGGATTACTTCCACCGCGTCGCAGTAGGGCATTTTCGCTTCAAGCACTGCCACGTCCGGCGCTTCCGACTTGATGGAGTTGAGCACCGCGTTTCCGTCGCAGTGACGGGTTATTGCGTACATTCCCGCGCCCTTGAGCGCGCCTGCCCATGCCATTCCGCAGTCTGCGGTGTCGCTGCCGATGAGTACCTTGATCCTGTTTGTCATGATTTACCTCCGTTTTGTCATTCCTTTCCGCCCGGATATCTTCCCCTTCGGCGGCATATGCGGAATGTCTGTTTTTTTCTGTAACTCAATAATACCATAAATTGGATATTTTTGCAATAGGTTTCTGGAAAATTATTGAAAATTCTTTTCGCGGCATAAAATCACATTGAATTGCCACAAATGCGATTACAGTCCCGTTTTCCGGACATTCCCCGGCAGATATTACGGAAGTCATCTTCCAAATCTTAACATTTCTTTAACGCCTGACGCTGGTATTTTTCCTGGAAAAACCAAAAACCCCCGGGATAACCGGAGGCTTTTGGAATTGGAGGATCATATATTTTATCATGAATAATGTGGAATTTCTCTTGTGTTTTGCTTTCTGTATATATTGTAGCACCCCCGGCGCAAAAAATCAATATATATGACAACATTGTAACCGGATTTCCTTACATTGTCATTTTTCAGTAACTTTTCAGCGATTTCTGTAACCGTTTTGTAACCTTTTGTTATTCCGCCGTAATCACAATGAAAGAAAAGTGAAAATTTGAAAAAAAGACTGTTCAAACCGGGAATTTTGTGATATACTGTTATAGTATATATAATGCACAATTGTGTGTGCGGACAGAAAAGGGAGAAATAACATGATATATCTTGACAGCGCCGCTACAACAAAACCCTGCGCTGAAACCGTTGAAGCAGTCGCCGCGGCTATGCGCGACAGCTTTGGAAATGCAAGCTCGCTGCACGGAATGGGCATTCGCTCTGAAAAGATTATAGCTTCGGCGAAAAAAACGCTTCTTTCAAAGCTGGGCGAGGGCGATATAATATTCACCTCGGGCGCGACTGAGAGCAGCAACACCGCGATACGCGGCGCTCTGGAAACTTACCGCCGAACCGGAAACAGGATAGTCACAACCGCGATAGAGCACCCCTCCGTTGCTAACGTCATGACAAGCCTGGAGGAGCGCGGCTTCGAGGTAGTGCGCCTTGCGCCGAAAGACCACCCGGATTTTGTCCAGGCTCTGGTCGACGCAGTGGACGAGCACACGGTGCTTATAAGCTGCATGGCAGTGAATAATGAGACCGGTTACGCTGTCGATGTCAAGCGGCTGTACCGGTTGGTGAAGAAGAAAAACCCCAGGACCATTGTGCATATCGACGCGGTGCAGGGATTTCTGAAAGTCCCGCTGGAGGGCGACCTTATCAGCATTTCTGGTCACAAGATACACGCGAGCAAGGGAATTGGCGCTCTTTATATAAAGAAAGGCGTCCGCATTGCCCCGCTGCTGTTGGGTGGAGGTCAGCAGAAGAACCTGCGCAGCGGCACGGAGCCTGTCGAGCTCATCGCGGGTCTTGACGCGGCAGTGCGCGCTTACCACGGCACTGAGGAGCATTTCTCGGCGCTGAAAAAACACCTGCTTGAGGGGCTTTCCGGGCTGGAGGGCATAACGATCAACTCCGGCGACGACTGCCTGCCGAATATCGTGAACTTCAGCGTGGACGGCGTGCGTTCCGAAATAATGCTGCATTCGCTGGAGGAACGCGAGATCTACGTTTCAAGCGGTTCCGCGTGCTCCAGGGGAAAGACCAGCGGAGTGCTGGCAGCGTTCGGCGTTGCGGACAAGCTTGCGGACAGCGCAGTCAGGGTCAGCATGTGCGCGGATACGACAGAAGCGGACATAGACGCGCTGGTGGACGGCATAAGCGCCGGAATTCAGCGCTTCCGCAGAAAATAATATAAAGGAAATGAACAGAATAAAGGAAATGAAAAGATGAAAGAGATAATACTTGTAAAATACGGAGAGATAGCCCTCAAGGGACTGAACAAATCCACATTCGAGGATATGCTCCAGAAGAACATAAAGCGCCGTCTGAAAAAGCTCGGCACATTCGAATTCTACCGCAGACAATCCACCATATATATCACCCCTCCCGAGGGCGTGGATATGGACGAGGTGATAAACAGGCTGCAGAAGATATTTGGCATAAGCGCGATACAGCGCTGCGCGGTGTTCCCGAAGGATTTCAAGGTCATCGCGGAGCATGCGCCGGAATATCTCAGGGAGGCTCTCGGGGGCGCAAGAACATTCAAGGTGGAGTCCAAGCGCAGCGACAAGGCTTTCCCGATGAAAACGCCGGAGATACAGGAAGAACTCGGCGCGGTCATTCTGGAAGCATTCCCGGAGATAGGCGTTGACGTACACGAGCCTGACGTAAGGGTAAGGCTGGAGATACGCGACAACGGCGCTTACCTCAGCGCACTGAGAATTCCCGGCGCGGGCGGCATGCCGGTGGGAAGTTCCGGAAAGAGCCTGCTCATGCTTTCCGGCGGCATAGACAGCCCGGTAGCGGGTTACATGATGGCAAAACGCGGTCTTATCGTGGACTGCATTCACTATGTCAGCCCACCCTACACCTCCGAGCGCGCCCGCATGAAGGTCGAAGCCCTCTGCGAGAAGCTCACCGACTGGTGCGGCGACATCGTATTCTACTGCGTTCCTTTCACCGAGCTGCAGGAAGCGCTGCGCGACAACTGCCCCGAGGAACTTTTCACAGTACTCATGCGCAGACTTATGGTGAAGATAGCGAACCGCGTCTGCGCCGAGAATGATTACGGCGCGATAATCACCGGCGAGAGCGTTGCGCAGGTCGCAAGCCAGACCCTGCCTGCGATATTCTGCACGAATGCCGCGGCCGAGTACCCGGTTTTCCGTCCGGTGATAGGCATGGACAAGCGCGAGATAGTGGATATTTCCAGAGAGATAGACACGTTTGATATTTCCACCCTGCCTTATGAGGATTGCTGCACGGTATTTTCACCGAAGCACCCCAAGACACGTCCCACGCTGGACGAAATAATCAGGGCAGAAGAGTCGTTCGACTTTGAGCCGCTGATAGAAAAGGCAGTCAGGGAAACCGAGGTGAAACGTTTCAGGTACGGTCAGCGCACCGTTGACCTGGATATGTGATATGTCAGGGGAATATTACGACAGGATAGCCGCAGTTTCGGCTGAGATAGTCAGGGAATGCGCCGCGCGCGGCGTCAGGATATCCACCGCGGAAAGCTGCACTGGCGGCATGGTTTCCGGGGCTGTAACCTCCGTTTCGGGGAGTTCAGCGGTGATAGAGCTGGGCGTGTGCTCCTATTCCAACAGGATAAAGAACGAACTGCTGCATGTCAGCGGCGAGGTGCTGGATAAATTCACGGAGTACAGCGTGCAGTGCGCGGAAGCGATGGCTGACGGTGTGCGGAAGCTGTCCGGGGCAGGGTTTGCGGTTTCCACCACCGGGGTGGCAGGTCCCACCGGTGGGAGCGCAGAGCACCCAGTAGGGGAAGTCTGCATAGCAGTGAGCGGTCCTGACGGCTGCCACGGGGAACGTTTCGTGTTCCCGGGGGACAGGGAGCAGGTCAGGGCGCAGGCAACGCTGAAAGCGCTGGAAATGCTGCTTGACAGAATAAAGGCGTAAAGCAAGGGGGATAATTATGGCGAACTATACAGAAAAGCCAAAGAAGAGAAAAACCTCTGCTTCAAGAGATATCGCGGTGGACAAGCTCGATTTCTACAACGAACCGCACCGCACTCAGCATAAGAAGCAGGATAAGATAAAGGGCAGACCTAAATCCGGCTGGCAGCGGTTCTGTCTGGCTGCGTTCCCGCAGGCAGACGACGCACCCACCGAGAAGATGCGAAAGATAGTGCTGATAGCTGCGATAATCGTGTTCGTTATCACGCTCGCGATACTCGCATGGCAGCTCATCGGCATGAACAACGACATAAAGACGAATTCCAACATCGCGAACATAGGCGGAGTAGGAGCGGACGACCTGGTGAACGTGGACCCGAACTACGACCCGTTCAACACCAGCACCCGCGTCACCAGTGAAGCGCAGAGCGAGGAGATAAACGTAACTCCGCTGGAGAACACGCCGATAAGCCCCAACTGGAGCGACCTCAAGGCGACCAACAGCGACACGAGGGCGTGGATAAAGATAACCGGAACCAGCGTCAACAACGTCGTGGTTCAGTCTGCGGACAACGAGTATTATCTCAAGCACGATTTCTTCGGAAACGACAGCGTTTCCGGCACGGTGTTCTCTTCCTATAAGAACAGGTGGGACGGCACCGATGGCAACATCATTCTGTACGGTCACAACATGATAAGCGGCGAGTTCTTCGCGCATGTTACGCACTATGTGCCTAACGACGCGAGCCGCGAGCCGCTGGCGTTCTACAAGGTCCACCCGACTGTCATGCTTGCAACCCCGGACGGCGGCTGTGCGACCTACAAGATATTCGCGGGCGTTCTGGCGAATACGCAGAGCCAGTACGGCGAGGTGTTTGATTACGCGCACAAGACTTCTTTCAGCAGCAAGGATGATTTCAATAACTTCGTTATAGGAATAATGGAGCGCAGCTGGTTCTTCACAGACGTGGATATCACCTACGGCGACCAGCTTCTCACGATGTCAACATGCTGCTGGCCTCTCGGCAAGAGCATAGACACAAGATGGGTGCTCTTCGCAAGAAAGGTTCGTCCCGGTGAGAGCGAAAGCGTTGATGTCACCGTGGCTAAGAGAAATCTCAATCCCAGACTGTTCAAGGTGTATTACGACCGCATCTACGGCGGCAGCTGGAACGGCGTGTGCGAGTGGGACAAGAACAAGCTGCTCAGCTATTGATTGTCCTGAAAGGATAGAGCAATATGGCTAATTTTGTTGAGAAGGAAAGCATATTCCTGAGGATAGCGAAATATCTTATCCCGTGGAAGGGCGACAAGACCGCGGAGATAGTGCGCAAGGTGATATTCCTTGCGGCTGCGGTGGTGCTGATAGTTTCGCTGGTGACGATAATCGCGTTTTACGGCGGCGAGGCAAAGGACAACAAGCTGAACCAGCAGATAAGCGACATATACCACGGCTCCACTACGGTAACTGTTGACCAGAAGAAGCAGGACGAACTCGCTGAGGAATACCCCGAGGTGAACGAAAAGTTCCTGCCGCTGCTGGAGCAGAACAAGGACGTCATCGGCTGGATAACCATGGGCGATCCGGATGATCCGTTCATTGACAACGTTGTGGTGCAGGGCGACGATAACGACTACTACCTCGACCATAACCTCAACGGCGGCTACAGCAAGACAGGTACGGTGTTCGCAGATTACCGCGAGAAGATAACCCCGCAGAACACGCCGGCAAATACGATACTTTACGGGCACAATGTCGTCACCGGCGAGTATTTTGCGAAGCTCACAAGGTACTTCAACTACCGTTATGGCAAGGATAACGGGCTTGACTGGTACAGAAGCTATCCGACGATAACTTTCAACACGCTTTACCACGACAAGACCTACAAGATATTCGCGGGAATTCTTGCGAATGTCGATGAAGAGGACGGCGAGGTGTTCTACTATCTGCAGGGACGTAAGTTCAAGAACAAGGCGTCGTTTGACGATTACATCGCGCAGATACTCGACAGGAGTACGTTCTACACCGATGTTGATCTGCAGTACGGCGATAATCTCATCACGCTCTCAACATGTATCCTCGACTACGGCGTTGATTGCCGCTGGGTCATCTTCGGCAGGGAAGTACGCGAGGGCGAGGCCCCCACGGTTGACGTAAGCAAGGCATATGAAAACCCCGACCCGCTGTATTTTGACTACTATTATAAAGTATACGGCGGTTCATGGGGCGGCAGGAAGTGGGATCCTGCTATGATATTCGACTACAGCTACACAGTCGAGGAAAAGAACGACGAAGAATAAATCAGCATTACTCTGAAAGGAAGACGCAACAAAATGGCAGAAATGGATATGGGACTGTCCCCGAACAACGACAACAAGAAGAAAAAGCGCAAAAAGAAAAAGCAGAGCTTCGGGCAGAGCCTTGTCACCGGACTTATCCCCTGCAAGGGCGACGACGGAGCGGAAGTCGCGAGAAAGGTGATATTCCTTGGCTCGCTGTGCCTGCTCATTGTGGCGGTGGTGATAATCGCGGTGCACTTCATCTCACTGCTTTCCCCTGAGAACGACGGGCTGGATACCATCGTCAACAGCGACGGTCAGACGGTCATCGAGGACGGTCAGCAGATAGTCGTCAACGCAAATGCGCCTACCCAGCAGCAGATAGATAACCTGCCCGAGGGTTCCATCAACGAGGAATATGCCGCTTACTACGACGCGAACAACGATTTCGTGGGCTGGGTGACTATAAACGGCACCAACGTTGATTACCCCGTTGTGCAGGGCGAGGACAACCTGTTCTACCTCCACCACAATTTCAACAAGGAGGACGAATTCGCAGGCACCATCTTCACCGACTACGAGGGCAAGTTCGGACCCAGCGAGATGCCGAACAACACCATTCTGTACGGTCACAACATGCTCTACAGATACAAGTTCGCGGCGCTGAACAACTATAACAGCAACATCGACTTCCTCAAGGAAACACCGGTCATTGATTTCAACACGCTTTATCAGAAGAACAAGTACAAGATAATTTCCGTGTTCATAATCAACACCAACGAGGAGCACGGAGAGGTGTTCGACTACACCAAGTACGTTTACTTCAAGAACAGCGACGAGTTCTATAAGTACGTTCTCGAGGTTATGGACCGCAGCAAGTACAACACCGGCGTCGATGTGGAATACGGCGACGAGCTGCTCACGCTTTCCACCTGCGATGGCTCCACCGGCTTCGAGGATCTGCGCCTTGTTATAGTCGCAAGAAAGGTACGCGAGAACGAAAGCCCCGAGGTGGATACTTCCAAGATAACATGGAAAACGAGCGTGAAGTACTTTGACGCTTACACCAAGGCGTTCGGCAACAAGTGGAAGGGCCGCACTTGGGACGTTTCTCTTGTACAGGGCATGCAGGAGTACCTTGAAAAGAACGGTCTTGTAGACGACCCTGCAGATTATCAGTAACGGAGGTCAGATGAAAAAGCTTTCATTAGTTAAAATCGGCGTGGCTCTGCTGATAGTCAACAGTTATATGTTCGTGTGCGGAGTTACCGGGACCATAGGCGGCGAAGCGATGAGCGCTTCCGCACCAGCGGAAGGCACCGGTGAAGCAGACGGGCTTGTGGACGACCTCGACGAAGCAGGCGGTCAGGGTACGCTGGATTTTCTGGTGCCGGACGAAACAAGCACCGGGTTCGTATCCATCGACCTGATGGAAATGGCTCCGCTGTCGCTTTCGAGCAAGTTCGTGCAGAGTACATACAATATTTCCGATGTGCTGGACGACGCTGTGCCTGAGGACACCGAGGAGATACTCGGCGAAACGGACGACGCGACCTATGACGGCACGAATGAAATAGTTATCACCCTCCCCGAGGAGGACGATGTAGTACCGGCAGAAACCACCGCAGCTACCACGACTGCCGCTCCGGTGACGGAACCTCCCCAGACCACTGCGACCACAACGACCGCAGCCCCCGTGCAGACCGCAACGTCTGTCACTACCATGGCAGGAATTCCGGTCGAGGGCGACTCCACCACGACGGGCGCAGACGACCAGCCTGATATGACTGAGCCTGACGACTCCCCGAGCGGAAACGACGTTTCCGGCGAGGTGCTGTACGTCCGCGCAAACGGCGGCGTTGTTTCCGGCAGTGCGCTGGAGATAGTCGGCAGAATGACCCAGCACGAGGTCGGGAATACATTCGCGCCGGAAGCGATAAAGGCGCAGGCAGTTGCCGCTTACACCTATGTTAAGTTCTGCAACGACTATGGCACTTACCCCAGCGTGGGGCTTGCTTCCACGGTATCTGACGCGGTAGAGGTGCTGGTGGAATCCGTGATAGGAAAGGCGATCTACTATAACGGTTCCATTATCCAGGCGGTGTATTCCGCTTCGTCGGCAGGCTATACGGCTTCCAGCATAAATGTATGGGGGACTGACTACCCCTATCTGGAAAGCCGTTTCTGCGATCTCGACAAGCAGTACGACCCCAACTACGGAAAGACAACGCAGTTCACCTCTGCAGAGATCAAGAGCAATGTAAAGTCCGTCACCGGAATTGAACTCACCGGCGACCCTTCCGGGTGGCTTTCGATCGAGGGCAGGGTAGACGGAAATTACGTCGGGCAGATGAGCGTTGGCGGTTATCACAGCTACACTGACAGCAGCGGAAATTCCGTGAAGATAACCGGCAGGGTGTTCCGCGAGAGGATAATGAACTTCGGACTGCGTTCAAGCGCGTTCGATATTTCGTATGACGCGGGTTCGGATACGTTCACGTTCACCACTTACGGCTACGGTCACGGCGTGGGAATGAGCCAGAATGGCGCAAACGCCCTTGCAACTTACCTCGGCTACGACTACAAGCAGATACTCACGTATTATTACTCTGGTACGGAAGTGTACTAAGCAAACAAAAATATCCCCGGAACGCAAGTTCCGGGGATTCAGGCTGTCGATAAACCGCCATCTGCGTCGTCACATCGCATGATGGCAGGCACAAAGCCTAGCCATCACGCGAGTTCCTAGCATCTGACGATTTCTCGGCAGCCTGGGATAGTGACTTTTTCAACAAGCTGTATCCCCGGAACGTAAGTTCCGGGGATATTGTGTATTATTTCTTTTTCTTCTTGTTGATTGCAACCCCGGTGATCACGCCTGCCGCTGCCACTGCTGCTGCGCCTGTTCCTATCGCAGCGCCCACCGGGAACCCTCCGGATTTTTCGCTGCCGTCGTTGCCGGAATTCTGCCCGGGCTGCGTCCCCTGAGAGGTTTCAGCTGTGGAAGCTTCGCTGGTGGCATTTGCAGAACCCGTGGACTGTTCAGCAATGTGCGAAATCTGCTTTGCGGTATAAACAGTTCCACCTGTGACTTCTGCGCCGTCTACGTTGTAGTTGCCGTCCACAACGGTGACGGAAAGCGTGTGGGCGCCGTCCACAAGTCCGTTCACCAGGAGAGTTGCCTTGCGTGTGCCGGTCTTGCCGAATGTGTATTCCTGCGCTTCACCACCGTCAACGGAATAACTCAGCGTTGCGCCGTGATCTCCACCGGTGACGCCGATACCGGTGCCGTTGAATTCAACAGTGAACGAACTTCCCTCCTTGCCGGTGGAAAGAGTGCGCTTGTAGTTCTTGTAGCTGGACATGGTGTTGTGTTCCCATTCGCCGTTGTAGGTGAATGCCATGTCGGTGTTGTCAAGCCTTGTGATGTAGGTGCTTCCTCCCTCTGCGGGGGCTATGACCAGGTCGTCAAAGCTGTTTTTGTTGAACGATGAGAAGAAAGCTGCCCTGCCTGCGCACATGGAACTTCCGTCCGCGGTGTACTCGCACAGCAGTTCGTCGTTAGCCCAGCAGCGGACGGTCTTGCCCACAGCCTCTATTTTCAGCGCTACAGGGGACGAGGCGTCAACTGAGGTGCTTCCGCTCTGGAGAACGTCGCTGTTTTCCAACAGACTCCAGCTGCCGCCCTCGGTGAGCTTCACCCAATAGCCGCTTGCTCCGGCGTTTCCCTGGTTGTAACGCAGTCCCACGCCGGCATAGTTGCTTTCCTTGCTGTCGGAGGGCGCGAATGTCACATTAGCGGAAACGCTGTAGTCATACCAGCGGTCGTCGCCGAAATTCGTGGTCGGGTCGGGAGTCCAGCCCCACTCCTTTGCCTTGATATCCGGGGTTATCTGCTGGACGAGCTTTCCGTTTTCTACTTCGAATGCGCCGCCCTCGTCGGTGGTGTATCTCGGTGCATTTCCCCTTGAAGAGAGGTAGTCGGCAGGATAGTCTGCGTACTCGTAATCGTCGGTGTAGGGAAGTTCCAGTATAGTGCGCTGTTCGGGCGTGCTCTGGTGGTATTCCGCAGGGGTCAGCTCAACCGTGGAAGCGGTGAGTATTGAATAGGGCTTTACGGTGACGGAATAGGAATAAGTTCCGTTGTTTTCGTCGGGGGTCACGCTGCCGATGTTCTTGAAATAATTCTCATCGTAAGCGCCGCCGTCGGGACCGCGTGTTTCCCACAGGTTGACGGACTTCCCGGCGCTGTCGAGGCCGGATACGGTGATGTCGTAGGTTATCGGCTCTGCGGTGGTGTTGGTGATGACGGTGGTGTATTCCGACTTGTCGGGGCTGCAGAGCGTGATATAGCTGTACTTCGCGTCAACTATCGCATGACCGTCGCCCCCGGGTACTCCGTCGGCATAGCACGCGCTGTCGATGTAGCTCCACCCCTTGTCGATGAACTGTGTGAACTGCAGCATGATGTAAAATCCGCTGTCGAGGGTGTAATAACCGCTCCACGGGTCGCAGGCGTTAATGAACTGCTTCTGGCAGTAGCACACGCCGTCGTAATACGCGGCGACCACCGGCTGGAACTGGCACAGAGTCATTCCGCCCTGGGGATACATGGACAGATAGCGGTTTGCGATATCCAGCGCGCCGTTTATTCCGGTCAGACCGGAATTGCCCTCGTCAAAGCGCCATGAGCCCTCCGAATAAGCCATCGGGGAGCTTCCCTCGCTGAACCACAGTTCCTTGCCATATTCGCGGGCGAGCGTCTGCGCGTGCTCGTTGGAACTGCTGGTGTAGTGGCTTCCGAGCACGTCTATGTTGTCTGAAAGGCTTGCGTCGCCGTCCTTTATGGCCTTGAGCATTTCAGAAGCCGCCTGCCATGTGCAGACTTCCTCGCCGGCAACTATCTTTATCCGGGAGTAGTCGTAGGGGCAGCCGGTCTCGGCTTTGAGGTGCTGCGACAGGTACTTCACCCAGTCGTTGTCCCTGCCGCGCTCATTCTGCGTTGCGGAAACATAGTCGAACTTTATGCCGTAAGTTTCATAGGCTGCGTCGAGGGTCTGCTTGTACCACTTGTAACGCGCCGCGTAAACATCGTCGGAGTTGCTGATCCACAGCGGCTCGCTCCACCACAGCATGTCAAGCGTGAGGTCCGGGTTGATGGACTTTGCGTCTGCGGCAAGCTGATAGCCTGCGCCGCGGGTGACGTCCGCCTTTTCGTCCTCGGTGCGCATTACTGAAGGCTCCGTGCCGGATGACGAGTTCACGTCCGAGCCCATTTCTATTTTAAGGTGGGCGATTTCAAGCCCCTGGCTGCCGAACATGTAGTTCATTATCTCCCAGTAGGCGTCAGGGTTTTCGGCTTTATAGTCGAGAAGAAGCCTTGACGAGTTGTTGCCGCTTACCATTCCCACACCGCGATAGAGCATGTTTTCAAGGATATTGGCAGTGGCGCCGTTTATTGTGATGTTCATGAGGTCGTTCTCCTGTTCTGCCGCTGCGGGCAGTATTACTGATTTTGCCGCCGTTGCTGCACATACAGTTGCAGCCGCTATTTTTTTCAGATTCATGGGGTGCTCCTTTCGTGCTTCGGTAAATACAGTATACCGCATAAGGGAGCGTTTTTCAATCTCAAATATTTGCTGCACTCTCAAAATATGAACATCACAGCCTGGGGGATATACGGCGCCATTCCGACGGGGAGAGCCCTTCGCAGCGCCGGAAAACCGTGCCGAAATAAGTCGGCGTGCTGTATCCGGTCATGGCTGAAATCTCGGAAACGCTGAGCTCCGTTGTGCTGAGCAGCCGCTTTGCTTCTGCGACACGGCGCAGCGCGAGGTACTCCATGGGGCGCATTCCGCATTGCTGCCTGAACACCCGGCAGAAGTGCTGCAGCGAAACTCCGCACAGCGCCGCGAGTTCCTCAAGCGTGATATCGCGGCTGAAATTCTCGTCCATGAACTTGACTGCGGGGTCGGTGAGCCGTGGAGTCCCACCCTGGGAACCTCCGGAAAAGAACAGCGAGCGCACCTCCAGAATGTATTCATACACCAGCCTTGAGCAGCGCTCTCCACCGTGAATAGGGTCGGCAGCTGCGGACATCATGCGGCTGAATATCCTCTCGCAGCCGGAAAGCTCAGCGGAGTTTCTTTCGTGCCATTCGCCGAAGCCCATCTCGGTCATGAGTTCCTTTATATGATTTCCGCGGAATACAACCCACGCGGTTTCCCATCTGTCGGCAGCGGGGAAGTACTCATGCGGTACGCCGGAAGCGAGAAAGAATATGCTGCCCGGCGCCTGTATGAAGTCCCTGCCGTCAACGCGCAGGACGCCGCTGCCGCTGCGGGTGAACAGTATCTGGCAGGAAACCAGTCCGTCCGGGCGCACAACGTGGTATTCCGGGTCGGAAATACCCGCGCCGGAAAGATAGAACGGAAGTCTGGCCTGCGCTGCGATCACCGGATATATACTGCTGTTCATTCTATCACCTCTGTCAATATTTTAGCATAAAAACGCGTCCGGGTCAATATGTGAAAATTAACGGGAAAACTACTTGACAAATCAATTATACTGATGTATAATAAATTATATAAATCAGAAATAATTATCATTTTGGAGGTATAAAATGACTATCACAAATGATATCAGGTACATCGGAGTTAACGATCATGACATAGACCTTTTCGAGGGTCAGTATGTTGTTCCCAACGGAATGGCGTATAACTCCTACATCATCATGGACGAAAAAATCGCGGTAATGGACACTGTAGACGGCGCATTCGGCGGCGAATGGCTCGCCAAGACAGAAGCAGAACTTGCAGGTAAGTCGCCGGATTACCTTGTGGTTCACCATATGGAGCCGGATCATTCTGCCAACATTGCGGCATTCGCGGAGAAGTACCCGGAGGCGAAGATAGTTTCATCAAAGCAGGCGTTTGTGATGATGAAGCAGTTCTTCGGCACGGATTACGCGGACCGTCAGGTAGTCGTGGCTGAAAAGAGCACGCTGGAACTCGGCAGGCACACGCTGAATTTCATCGCGGCTCCCATGGTCCACTGGCCAGAGGTGGTAATGAGCTACGACAGCGCCGACAAGGTGCTTTTCTCCGCAGACGGCTTTGGCAAATTCGGCGCCCTGGACGTTGATGAGGACTGGGCATGCGAGGCGCGCCGTTACTATTTCGGCATCGTGGGGAAGTACGGCGCACAGGTGCAGGCAGTGCTGAAAAAGGCTGCCGCGCTGGATATCGCGGTCATCTGCCCGCTGCACGGTCCGGTGCTTTCCGGGGACCTCGGACGTTATATCGGGCTTTACGACGCATGGTCGTCCTACCGTCCCGAGAGCGAGGGCGTTGTTATCGCATGCGCAAGCGTTTACGGTAATACCCGCAGGGCTGCAGACATGCTTGCAGCAAAGCTCGCGGATAAGGGCGTAAAGGTTTCCGTGCATGATCTGGCGCGCGACGATATGGCTGAATGCGTCGATGACGCATTCCGTTACGACAGGCTGGTGCTTGCTTCACCGACTTACAATGCGGATGTGTTCCCGTTCATGAGGACGTTCATTGAGAGCCTGACCGAGAGAAACTACCAGAAGCGAAAGGTGGCGTTTATCGAGAATGGTTCCTGGGCTCCGCTGGCAGCTAAGGTGATGAAATCCATGTTCGAAAAGAGTAAGGATATCACTTTTGCAGAGACCACCGTAACGGTCCGTTCGGCAGTAAACGCAGACAGCGAGGCACAGATCGCAGCCCTTGCAGATGAACTCGCGTAATTTCACAGATCATATAAAGTCACGGTACATGTTCACGTGCCGTGACTTTTTTCTTTTTGTTGGCAGAATTATCACAAAACCTGTTGACAAGAGGTGAGATATTGTGTAAAATAAATATGTATGTGTTTATTATGTTCCGGAATAATCCGGACTTGAAAGGACAAATAAAATGGCTTTTTTCAACTTCTCACCGGAACTGGCGGAATTAAGCGAAAAGGCGATGGAACTCTGCAGACCGCAGTTCGCAGAACTCGACCGCATGGCTGAATACAACGGTCAGCGCGTGCTGAAAGCATTCATCGACAATAAGATAAGCGATATCCATATGAAAGGGACCAACGGCTACGGCTACGGCGACGACGGCAGGGACAAGCTTGACGCGGTTTACGCGCAGATACTCGGCGCTGAGGACGCGCTGGTGCGCCACAATTTTGTCAACGGTACCCACGCGCTGACAACGGCGCTGTTCGGAATCCTGCGGCCGGGCGACCTGCTGCTTTCCGTTACCGGGGAACCTTACGACACCATGCAGGGCGTTATCACCGGCGAGGGGATAGGTTCGCTGAAGGATTTCGGGGTAAAGTTCGCAAAGGTCGATCTGCTGCCAGACGGAACTCCTGACCTTGAGGGAATAAAGAAAGCTGCAGGCGGCTGCAGAATGGCGTATATCCAGCGTTCCAGGGGATATTCGCTGCGCCCGTCGCTGACGGTTGACGCTATAGGCAGTATCTGCGAGGCAGTCCGCAGCGTCAACAGGGACTGCGTGATATTCACCGACAACTGCTACGGAGAACTCGTAGAGGAACGTGAACCGCTTGCAGTGGGTGTTGACCTCATTGCGGGCAGCCTTATCAAGAACCTGGGTGGAGGTATTGCCGAGACCGGTGGTTACATAGCCGGCAGGGCAGACCTCGTGGAACTGTGCGCATTCCGGCTGACGACCCCGGGCACCGGCAAGGAAGTCGGCGCGAGCCTTAACCAGCTGCGCGGAATGTACCTGGGTATATTCCACGCGCCGGAAGCAGTCTGCGCGGCTCTCAAGACGGCGACATTCGCGGCAGCACTGGCAGAACTTCTCGGGTTCGAGGCATTCCCGAAGTATAACGAAAAGCGCACCGACATCATCGAAGCGCTGAAGCTTGGCGGTGAAAAGCAGTTGATTGCGTTCTGTCAGGGCATTCAGGCAGGTTCGCCGGTGGATAGTTTCGCTTCCCCGGAACCCTGGGATATGCCGGGTTACGACAGCCAGGTCATCATGGCGGCAGGCGCGTTCACGATGGGGGCTTCCATCGAGCTTTCTGCCGACGCACCGCTCAGGGAGCCGTTTGCGGTATGGCTCCAGGGTGGACTTACGTTCCCCACAGCGAAGATAGGAATTCTCACCGCAGCACAGCATATGCTTGACAAGGGTCTCTGCACCATAAGGTAACGCCGAAAGGACAATAACATGATAAAGAGCATGACAGGCTTCGGAAGAGGCCATCAGGTACTCAACGGCCGCGATATCACAGTAGAGATACGCGCCGTTAACCACAGATACTATGAATTCAGTTCGCGCCTGCCCAGAAGCCTGGGTTACGTCGAGGACAAGCTGAAAACTCTTCTCCAGGGGAGGATCAGCCGCGGCAAGGTAGAAGTTTCGGTGCTGATAAACAATGTTGAAGCGGCTGATGAAAAAATCACCATAAACCATGAGATAGTCAAGGAATACATCGACGCGATGCGCTCTGTAAAAGACGAATTCGGGCTGGTGGACGACCTGTCGCTGTCGAATATCCTGCGCATTCCCGACGCATTCACGGTGGTAAAGACCGAGACCGACGAGGAGCAGCTGTGGGAGGATATCAGATCCACCGCTGAGGAAGCGCTGGAGCATTTCATCAGCATGCGCGAGAACGAGGGAGAACGTATGAAGCAGGACGTCCTCTCAAGACTTGCGAAGATAGAGGAATGGGTCGGCGTGGTTGAAACGCGCTCCCCGATGGTGGTGGAGGATTACCGCAAGCGCCTTTACGACAAGATGTGCGAGGTGCTCAGTTCCACGAACATCGACGAGAACCGCATTCTCATGGAAGCCGGGATATTCTCCGAAAAGACCGCCGTTGACGAGGAAACGGTACGCCTGCGCAGCCACATCGCGCAGTTCCGCGGAATGCTGGAGAGCGGTGAGCCGGTGGGCAGAAAGCTTGACTTCCTGGTGCAGGAAATGAACCGCGAAACGAACACGATAGGCTCCAAGGTACAGGATATCGAGGTAACGCGCATAGTCGTTGACCAGAAGAGCGAAATCGAAAAAATACGCGAGCAGATACAGAATATCGAATAAACCGGGACTGCTGAGAAATACACTTTTTGACGAGCGAGGGGCTGTGTTATCACAGTCCCTGTTGTTTTATGCACAAAAATGGCATGATAGCATATTATATCTCAAAGAGGTGGTTATCATGCTGATCGAAAGCGGCTACGACAGGGTGAGGGCGGTTTCGTATGCGCTGAAATGGGCGCTGTCCAGAAATCCGCGGTATTATGATTTTGAGAATATCGGCGGCGACTGCACTAATTTTGTTTCACAGTGCCTTTACGCGGGCTGTCGGGTGATGAATTACTCAGGGGATGACGGGTGGTACTATATCAGTCCCGACAACCGTGCGCCTGCGTGGACGGGGGTGGAGTTCCTGAACCGGTTTCTGCTGACGAACGAGGGACCCGCTGTTTACGCCGAAACCGTGGAATTATCTCAGCTGCGCCCGGGGGACGTCATTCAGCTGCGAAACGGCGAGGGAAGGCTTTATCACACGATGCTTGTATCCTATATTTTCTATCCGGGCACTCCGGAAAGCATTTTCACCTGTTCGCACACCTATGACGCAAGAAATCGCCGGCTTTCCAGCTATGATTACGCCGAAGCCGTGGGGATCCGCATAATTGGTTCCCGGCGCGAGATATAGGAGGTAGGTATGCTTATTTACACAGTACAGCCCGGGGACACAATTGCTGCAATATCCCGCAGATACGGGCTTCCACCCGCGAGAATTGAGGCAGACAACAGCCTGCGCGACGGTTCCAGGCTGGTGCCGGGGCAGAATTTACTTATCAACACGGATACGGTGAGGTACATCATAACAGAGGGGCAGACGCTGTTTTCGCTTTCGCAGGAATACGGCGTCCCGCTGGAAAGTCTCATCGAAGCGAACCCGGAACTTGACCCGCTGAATATCCGTCCCGGTGACGCCGTTATGATACCGGTGGACGGTTCCGGGGAGCGGAGACAGGCGCTTTTCAACGGTTATGCATACCCGAGTATAAGCACCAACGCGCTTAACTGCGTGCTGCCATTTCTGACGTTCATAAGCCCATTCAGCTATACGCTGACGCCGCAGGCAGAGCTTATCCCACCAGACGACAGCAGTCTGATATTCAGCGCGCAGAGGTCGGCGGTCATGCCGCTGATGGTGGTTACGAATATTTTCGGCGAGGGCTTCGACACTGAAAATCTCTCCGGTATACTTGCTTCGGAGGAACTGCAGCAGCGGCTTATCGGAAACATTCTTGCTGAGGTGACCAGCAGGCGGTATTACGGCGTGAACATGGATATAGAATACATCGCGCCAGATGACCGGGAGCGGTATAATGCATTCCTGGAACGGCTCACGGATCAGCTCCACGATCGGGGATATATAGTTGTGACTGCCCTTGCCCCCAAGATTTCCCCGGATCAGAAGGGGGTGCTTTATGAGGCGCATGATTATGCAGCCCATGGCAGGATAGCTGATTATGTGATCATCATGACTTATGAGTGGGGGTACACATGATACCATACATCATTATAGTATTGTATCAGTTGATTTTACCTTATAAAACTTTTTGGGGCAAATGGTTCAGGTCCATGTTTACCGGAATACCGTTTACGCTTGATAATGATGTTGTCATGTTTCAGGTGTTTCCTGACTATACTGGTACTTCATTGAATGCAGTGGGTAATGCCTGTGACCAGGTCATTGTTTATGCGCAGATACTGCGAAAGCGGAGCGTACGGCATCCGATAAGGTACGCGCTGAATACATAAAAACGGAGCGCAACACCAGAGAAAACGCTGACAGGTGTAATTTCACGCTTAACGTGACGCCGCTTTTCCCGGAAATAAAAACAGGAGCAGAATAACTATAATTACGCCGGACGTATGCGCCCGGACGGCAGTTATCAGGCCGGCGCAAAAAAACAGCCCCGATAACTGTCTGACAGGAATCGGGGACTGTTTTTATGGGTGACTATTTTCCCGACATGGCGTCGTAAGCCATCTGCGCCGCTTCGGTGGAGATGTTGCAGCCCATACGCCACACGCGGACCAATGATACAGCTTTGTCTATGCAGGACAGCAGCGCGGCCATTTCGGAGGGGTCTTCCGGGCGGAGCGTCTGGTCGAGAAGGCTGTATACCGCCGCGTCGGCGCTGACAGGCTCAATGTGGTTGGTGCTGCTCCGCCCGAGGATACATATACCACGCAGCGGAAATTCGGCGTTGATGTTAAGGTCGCTCTTGCCGCTCCACGGAGTTCCGCAGGCGGTGACAGAGCCGCCGCGCAGCATTATTGCGGGTTTATCGTCGTTGAGTATTGCGGCGCGGTTTCCGAAAAGCCTGAGCCACTGCCCGGTATGCGTGGATTTTCCCGTCCCGCTCGGGGCGGAGAACAGATAAGTCTCTCCGTCTACGACTACCGCGCTTGAATGCAGCATGAATCCTCCGCGAAGAGGGAGCGCGCGGTAAAAGCTTTCCGCCGTGAAAATGATTTCGGCGTTGTCCGCGTCAAGACCGGTGCGCCCGCTTATTGCGGCGAGCGCCGCGCTGTTAAACGGAATGCTGATGTCGGGTTCGTCATTTCCTGCAAGCAGGAACTTTTCCGCGCGCGCCGTCATTGTCGGGCAGCGAAAGTCGCAGCCGACGATAAAGCCGCAGATTTTATAAAGTCTGTACATAGTTCTCCCCACGCAAAGCGCCGGACGCAACACGCGCCCGGCGCTCCTGTTTTAGGTTTTCGGAATGGCCCCGATATTAGTTCCAGGTGCCGTTGCCGAGGTCGAAGTCGATACTGTTGTCAGCGTCTGCATTGAGGCTGCCGCCGTTAGTCATGCCGCCAGAAGAGGGGCTGCTTGCGGTGATGACGTCCTCGGTAGTGAAAGAGGTGATCTCTATTTCAGGTCTGATGTATGTCTTTTTCAATGCTTTATCCTCCTGTAACTCAGCCTAAACCGTTTATAAGCTCAAACTTGGCGGAAATGTCGCCCCACGAGGCATCAACATTCTTGAGCCTGATAACGATGTAGTTCTGACTGTTGCCGTTGTAGTTGTTGCCGTCCTTGACATAGGTAACGTCGGTGTAGTACTTGCCGAGGATGAGAGAATGCGAGAACGTCTTGCCGTCCGCTCTCTTGAAGGTTACTCTTGCGCCTCTGAAGTTCTTGACGTCGCTGTCGGAGATGGAGAACATGACAAGCATATCCTTTGTGCCGTCGCTGTTTACGGTGGTGACAACGGGGTCTACCTTAGCGTAATCCTTGGGAACGCCCGGATACTTCTTGGGGTCCTTGATAATCTGCGCTTCCTTGGCAACGGTTACGGTGCAGGTTGCGCTCTTGTCGCCTGAGGTTGCCGTGATGGTTGCAGTACCGGGCGCTACAGCTGTGATCTTGCCGTCTGCAACTGTTGCGATCTTCTCATTGGAGGAAGTCCATGTTACTGTCTTGTCTGTTGCGTTGTCGGGCGTTACGGTTGCGGTGAGCTGCGCGGTCTCGCCTGCCTTAAGGCTTACGGACGTCTTGTCGAGCTTTACTTCGCTTACCTTAACCCCTTCAACTGTTACCTTGCATACGGCGCTTACGCTGCCTGCGGTCGCAATGACTTCTGTCTCGCCAACCGCCAGAGCGGTAATGTTGCCGTTCTCATCAACGGACACAATCTTGTCATTGTTGGACTTCCATGTTACCTTGTCGGTAGAATCATCGGGCTTTACTGTTGCGGTAAGCTTAGCCTTTTCGCCTACGGTCATGGTCTTGCTGGATGCGTCAAGCTCAATGTTCGTTGCGGGGATAGTGTTGTCTGTCACCGTAACGGTACACTTTGCCGTTGCTGTTTTGGTTAAGATGGGCATACCGTTGGTTGTAGTAACAACGGCTTTGGCGGTTACAGTAATAGTTGCCGTGCCTGCCTTTAAGGGCGTTACCAAACCGTTCTTGTCAACGGTGGCAACGGTCTCGTTATCGGACTTATAGGTGAAAGTAAGGTTGTCAAGCAGCGCGTTGTCAGGCGTTGTTGTGGCAACAAGCTGGCGTCCGTCCGCGCCCGCAACAAGGTTGAGAGTGGCGCTGTTAAGAGCTACGCTGGTGAGCTCATAAGCAATATAACCTTTCAGCGTTGTTGTGGAAAGCTCATATTTGCCGGCTGCGTCGTCTGAAAGCGTTATTGTGATGGAGTAGTACTTTTTGTCAGCCGAAATCTGCGGTTCGGAAACGGTGTAATCCGTGCCTTTTACAAGGCTTACATTTTCATCATTTTCAAGTGCATATTTTGCGGTCACAGCCTTAGCAGCCGCTTCAATTTTATTGTCCTTTACATATATTTCGGTCAGAGCAGAGGGAGCGACGGTGAGCTTTTTCTTTTTAACGGTGAAAGTAACGGAAGCGCTCTTGCCGTCTGCGGTTGCGGTAATCTTGGCTTCGCCGGCCTTAAGCAGGGTGACTTCGCCGTTTTCATTAACTGTTGCAACGTCGGGGGTTTCGGAAGCCCATGTAACCTTGTCTGCGTCGTCAGCGTCGTCGGGAGTTACCACAGCCGTAAGTGCTATCGTTTCGCCATAGGTGTATTCGGGATCAACGTTGCTGCCGTCTTTTTGGGTGATCTTTACGCTTTCAACGTGTTTTGCGGGAGTGCGTATGGCAATCTTTGAAACAACGCTGTCCTTGCAAAACAGACTAATACCCGTTGTCAGAGGCTTAGTGCCAAGGTCCACAGAATCACAAAAACCTGTTAGCGGTAATTCCATTTCGCCAGCGGTCATGGAGTTGCCCCAGTAAAACATATCTCCCCAACCTCCGGAGGTTGCAAGAAGCGAAAGCTCCTTGTTATCACCTACAGAGTCAAATGTAACCACCAGCTTGGAATCTGCAATGTTTTCAGCGGTTACGCCTGCGTTTGCAAGGTCGTCAGCGGAAATCTTGTGGATTTCACCGGTTTTAGGAAAGGGTATACCCTTCGTCTCTGCTGTAACGTCGTACACGGTATATGAAGCGGTACCGTCTATAATCGCCGTAATTTTGTTTACCTTTGTATAGTTAGAGGGGCATACTTTTATTCCGTTTGCAGCTGTAAACGCAGCCCAATTCTCATCTGAGCTGGTAATGCTGCCGCCGGAGCCTTTCCAGGTTGATGTTTCCAGAAGAAAGAAAGATCCGTCGCCCTCTGCGTCAATAGTTACCTCTATAGATTTAGTAGCAGCCTTTACTGCCGTCATTGCTTCTTCTGTAAAGAGAACTTCAGTGATTTGTCCTGCTTTGTACTCGTAAAGAACAGTTTCGGCTGCGCTTACCGAAATCTGGCATACGATAGCAGAGCTTACAGCCATTACAGCTGCCATTGAAGCCGTCATTAAACGTTTTAGTTTCATAAAATCCTCCTAATAATAAATTTTTCCATGCGGAAAATAATACCTCGTGCTTAATTATAATTATTATGAAAATAAAAGTCAAGATAAAAGTCAAGTTGTAAATGAGTTACATGAAAAAATCAGCAATTATCCTTGAATAATGAACCCGTTTTTATGCATTTTGCCAATACCGTCCGCGGGCGACCCCGTATTGACATTTTGCAGGCAATAATATATAATTAAGGAAACGCTGAATAAAACAAAATCGACCCGTTCAAACGAGCGAACTCACGGGTCTGATTTTGTTACGCTTCGCTTTATTCAGCGTATCCTTAAAGCAGTATTGAGGAAAGAGAGGTAACAAAATGAAAATAAAGGACGGATTTATGCTGCGTAAGGTCGGCGGACAGTATGTCGTTGTCGCGTTCGGCGAGGCGAGCCGCAGCTTCAACGGGATAATAAGGCTCAACGAAACGGGAAAATTCCTGTGGGAGCAGCTCTCCGCCGACAAGTCCGAGGAGGAGCTGCGAAAGGCGCTCACCGAGGAATATGACGTGACCGGCGCGCAGGCGGTGACAGACGTCGCGGAGTTCGTCGGCGCACTGAAAAAGGCGGCGCTGCTTGCCTGAGACGTTCAGCCTTGCGGAATACGCGGACATTATACGCGAGGTGCTTGACAGCGGCGGGGAGTTTACGCTTTTTCCGCGCGGCACGAGTATGCTGCCGCTCATCGTTGAGGGGCGCGACAGCGTGACCCTTGAGAAACGTCCGCCGAAAACCGGCGATATAGCGTTCTATCAGCGGGCGGACGGCTCGTTTGTGCTTCACCGCGCGATCGCTTTCAACGGGGATACATACACCATGTGCGGCGATAATCAGACGGCGCCCGAGCAGGGAATAGAACCGCGGCAGGTCATTGCCTCCGTGAAATATGTCACCCGCAGGGGAAAGCGCACCGACGGAAGTCTCGGGTATAAGATATACCTGCTGCTCTGGCGCAGCTTTTTTGTGCGCAGGGTGTATTTCAGGCTGCGGAGGTTGTTTCATGGGTCGTAAAAAACATGACAGGACAGCCCTGAGGCAGCTTTTCGGGCTTACGCGCGGAAAACGCGGCGCGCTGCTTGTCGTCATCATCGGAAACGCGCTGTTTGCAGCCTCGGGCGCGGCTTTCGCGCTTTTCTGCAGGGGCGTTATCGACGCCGCCACGGCAGGCGACGGCGGAGGGATAATCGCGTATGCGCTTCTTCTTTGCGGAGTGGTGCTGCTTCAGCTCGCGCTGAGGCTTATATGCAATATGCTGTCGGAAAAAGTCCGCGCGACCATCGAGACCGAGCTGCGCGGAGAAATGTTCGGCGGCCTACTTTCCGCAGAGCTTTCGGATATTTCGGGCTATCACACGGCGGAGCTTGTGAACAGAATGTTTTCCGACGTCAGGATATGCGCGGAGGGCGCGGCGAATATTCTTCCGTCGGCGGTAAACCTTGTCACACAGCTTCTCTGCGCGGGGGTGCTGATGATCGTGCTTCAGCCATGGTTCGCGGCGGTATTCGCGGCGGCGGGGATAATGGTGTTTGCGGTACTGAGCATATTCCGCGGACGTCTCAAGGGTCTGCACAGGCAGGTGCAGGAAAAGGAGGGAAAGGTCCGCGCCCTCATTCAGGAGACGCTCTCGAATATGGCAGTGGTCAGGGTGTTTTCGGCGGAAAGCACGCTGCTCGGAAAGAACGAGAAAAATCAGCGCGAGCACTACGACCTGCGCATGAAGCGCCGAACACTCGGCGTCGCGGCGGGCGCGGGGTTCGGGCTGATATTTCAGGCGGGATACGTCCTCGCACTGGTGTGGGGCGGTTTCGGGATTTTTTCGGGCACGATGAGTTACGGCACGCTGACGGCGGTGCTTCAGCTCGTCAATCAGATACAGTCGCCGTTTGCGGGGCTGTCGTCGCTGTTTCCGCAGTATTATGCGGCGGCGGCTTCGGCGGAGCGGATAATGGAGATAGAGCGCCTGCCGCATGAGGAAAACTCTGCCGGGACGCGCGGAGAATTTACGGAGCTTCGCGTTGACGGAGTGCGGTTTTCCTATGGCGGCGGCGATGTGCTCACCCGCGCGGACATGACCGTGAAAAGGGGCGAGATCGCCGCGCTCACCGGAATATCTGGCGGGGGAAAGACCACGCTCTTTATGCTTATCTTCGGTATGTACCGCCCGAAGGCGGGAAAGATAACGCTCGTGACGACGCAGGGCGAGTGCGCGCCGTGCGCGGCTTCACGCAGGCTGTTTGCATATGTTCCGCAGGGGAACGGACTGTTTTCCGGCACGATACGCGAGAATATAGCGTTCGCCGTTCCCGCTGACGACGAAAGGATAATGCGGGCGGCGCGTACGGCGTGCGCGGAGGAATTTATCATGCAGCTTCCCGACGGGCTGGACACGGTGATCGGCGAGAACGGCGCCGGGCTGTCCGAGGGGCAGGCGCAGCGCATCGCCGTCGCGAGGGCGGTTTACAGCGGCGCGGATTTCCTGCTGATGGACGAGGCTACCTCTGCGCTTGACGCCGATACGGAATACCGCCTGCTTAAAAACATCGCCGCGCTGGACGGTAAAACGGCGCTCATCGTGACGCACCGTCCCGCCGCGCTGGAAATATGCTCCCGAAAATTCATTCTGAAGGACGGTGTGATAAATGAGCAATGCTGATACATACGCGTACCTGATACGGCTTCTTGGCTCGCTTCTCTGCGGCGCGGAACCTCCGCTTCCGCCCGAAGGCAGCTCCGCGTCGGAGATTATGCACCTTGCACAGCGCCACAGCGTGGCGGGCATGGCATATTATGCGGCGGAGAAGCTGCCGATAAGCGAGCCTGTCGCTTCCCCGTGGCGGCAGATACGCGACAAGGCGCTTGTAAAGGACATAACGCAGCAGATGGAGCTTGAATCCCTCTGCGCGGCGCTGAGTGGCGCGGGGATAAGGTTCCTGCCGCTCAAGGGCTGCGTCATAAAGGGACTGTATCCGCAGAGCGATATGCGCACGATGTCGGATATAGATATCCTCATCGATGAAAAGAACGCTGCAGCGGCGCGCGGCGTGATGGAGGGGCTGGGGTATTCCTGCGAGCATTTCGGCTACGATATCCATGATATCTATTACAAGCCCCCGGTTATGAACGTCGAGATACACCGTTCGCTTTTCGGCGAGGACGGCAGGGAATTCGGCGCGGTTTTTTCCGACCCGTGGAGTATGTGCACGCATGACGGAATGCATTACAGCTTCCGCCCCGACGAGTTCTTCGCATACATACTTGCCCATGCGGTAAAGCATCTTGAAGAGGGCGGAACGGGTATCCGCACGATAATGGATCTGTGGGTTTGCCTGCATTCTGACATGAAAATCAGCGCGGAACGCTCGTTTGAACTCCTCGAGCCGTCAGGCAGGGCTGATATTGCCCGCACGATGGCGGAGCTTGCGGAAGTATGGTTCGGCGGGAAAGCTCACAGCGGAGAAACCCTCCGGCTGGAGCAATATATTTTCGGCAGCGGGACATACGGCACGGTGGAAAATTCAGCGCTGAACCGCATAGAGCGTTCCGGAAAAATGGGGTACTTCATGCGGCTTATCTTTCCGACATTCACGCACATGAAAGAGCACTATCCCGTGCTTAACAGAGCGCCGGTGCTGCTTCCCGCGTGCTGGTTTGCAAGGCTCGTCACAAAGCCGTTCGTCAATCGCCGCAGCAATATGGAAAAGCTGCGCGTGCTGATGAAAAAGTGAGGATAGTATATGGTCACCTCTAAAAACCTTGTTTGAGTGAAAATGTGTATAGCACACCGCCTGCTTCTTCAAACCTCCTCGTAAGGCTTTCATCGCATTCGGCGCACTCTACCCATTTTCCCTTTTCAAACCGGTTTTTAGAGTTGACCATAAGTGCCCAGGAAAGGAGATACTGTACAACCAATCCACCATATAATCAAGCGAGGTGATGGATATGGGCATGATATTATCTTACACTGCTTCGTGCGGTGCTGCCGTGTATTTCAGCGATGATGCGTATACGAACTCCAGTGAGAGCGAACTCACATTACGGCGTGAGAATATGATAACCACTGCCGAGCAGATAGCGCAGGAATTGCAGCTCCGACAACTCCGTGGAAATCGGTGTAGTGGTCATGAAATGCCTGTGTGATAACAATGTACGTTGTTTATCTGCGGAAATCCCGGGCAGACCTTGACGCGGAAGCCATGGGACAGGGCGAAACACTGGCAAGGCACCGGGCGGCGCTTCTCGACTATGCGGCTCACCACGGACTGGAAATAGGCGCTGTTTACGAAGAGATCATATCCGGCGAAAGCATTGACGCACGTCCGAAAATGAAGCAGCTTCTGCGGGAGGTGGAGCAGGGGCGCTGGTCGGGAGTACTCTGCATGGATATAGACCGCCTGGCAAGAGGAAACAGCGCAGATCAGGCGAGGGTGTCGAATACGTTCCGTATCTCCGGGACGCTGATAATCACGCCGTCAAAGGTGTACGACCAGAGCCGTGAAAGCGATGAGGAATACGTTGATTTTGAACTGTTCATGGCTCGCCGGGAATATAAGGCGATTTCCCGGCGAATAATGCGAGGGCGTATCGCTTCCGTAAAAGAGGGACATTTTATCGGAAGCACGCCGCCCTACGGTTACGATAAAGTCAAAGTTGAGCGGGGACGAGGATTTACCCTGTTGCCGAATTCCGAAAGCGATACGGTGAAACTGATATACTCCATGTGTATCAGCGGAATGGGCTGTAATGCCATCGCAAGACGGCTCGATATGATGGGAATTGCCCCGCGAAAGGGCAGTTCATGGAGCAGCGCTTCAATTCAGGATATTCTGAAAAATCCGGTTTACTGCGGCAAGATTCGCTGGCAGTACCGGAGGGAGGAAAAGAGTCTGACAGACGGCGTTGTCACGACCCGTCGGCGGGAAAATCCCGACTGCATAATCGCACATGGTCTGCACCCGGCGCTGATAAGCGAGGAGGAATTCGACCAGGCGCAGCAATATCTGGACAGCCGCAGAATACCGCACAAAAAGGAAAACACGGAGCTGCGAAATCCGTTATCCGGGCTGGTGTACTGCGGTATTTGCGGAAGCATGATGACAAGGCTCGGGACTGGCAGCAGGAATCACAGCGACACGCTCCGCTGCCCGAATCGGAATTGCGGCAACGTATCCGCAAAGCTTGAGCTTGTTGAAAGCGCTCTCGTTGAGGGAGTGGCACGGTGGCTCAACGACTGCCGCGTGAATGTCAGCCGGAAGCCTGCCGCAGATACTGCGAAAGCGGAGCGTACGGCAGCCGAAAAGGTACGCGCCGAACTTGCTAAATTGGACAGCCAGCGTGAGAGAATATATTCGTTCCTGGAACAGGGGGTGTATTCCGCCGGGGAATTCCGGGAGCGCATGGAATCGCTCGAAAAGCGAAGAACGCAGCTTTCGGAGAATCTGCGGCAGGCTGAGCAGGCAGTCAGCGAGGCAGAGGGCAATCGTCAGCTTTATGCGCAGATAATCCCCAGTGTGGAGCGCGTGATGGATATTTACGCGCAGTCCACACCGGAGGAGAAAAACCGTCTGCTAAAGACGATAATCAGCCGGGCTGAATACATAAAAACGGAGCGCAACACCAGAGGAAACGCTGACCGCTGCAATTTCACGCTTAACGTGACGCCGCTCTTTCCGGAAACAGATTAAAGGCAGTCGGAAGGCTGTCTTTTTTACTGTCGAAATCTGGTTCTTGATTTCCTGATGAAAAACCTTGACTATTCGTTACGAATATGATAAAATGATTGAGAGGTGATTCTGTATGGAAACCAGAACAGCAAGGCTCAGCGTGGGGCATTCCGGGGGAACTGCCGGAGCCGGGAGCCGTAATTATAAAGTCACTCTGCCGACTAAATGGATCGAGCGGCTCGGACTCGGGGTGAACAACCGTGAAATGGAGCTTGCCCTTGACGGCGACAGGATCATTATAACTCCCAGGCTGACTGCGGAGAAGTTCGCAGAGAATGCCATAAAGCACGGACACAGCGTGTATAAGTTCAGCTTTTTTGACGGCGACAGGCTGTGCAGCGTGATTTACGCTGATTTTACCGAAAAGCAGGTTCGGGCGGACAACTACACGGAAAATATCGTCAAAACGGCTTTTGGCAGGAATTCCACGCCGTCATGGGAGGATTTCCGGGAGTTCCTTAAGGAGCGCTGCATTCCCGAAAGCAGGAGCGGTCTGAACGAATATCTTAAAACGATAGGCGCAGACAGCAGCGACCCGCTTGACATTCTTCCCATAACCAAAGGCAGAATGGCAGAGGACAATCAGCGGCTGATAATGGAGAAATTATAATGAGCGTGAAACTTGTGAGCGATGAGAAAATCGCAGAAACTTCCTCAAAGGGAAACCAGGAGAAATGGCTTGACAACGGCGTCTGGTACAAGCTGGATCAGTTCGGTTACGAATCGCTTGCGGAAACGCTGGTTTCGCAGCTTCTGTGCCAGAGCAATATTGAACAGGACACACCGTTTAAATTCGTGCGGTACGACATCAGCCGTGTTATTGCGCATGGTCGGGAGCGGGTATGCTGCGCCAGTGCGGATTTCCTGAAAGAGGGTCAGTCTATAATCACGCTTGCTCATCTGCTGAAAAGGGAAGTGGGTGAGAGCCTGAAACAGCAGCTCGGGAAGCTCCCGAGCGATAAGGCAAGGATACGCTATATTGCAGAGCAGACCGCGGAAATAACAGGTCTGCATGATTTCCCGCAGTACCTTACGCTGCTGTTTGAGATAGATTCCCTGATACTGAACGACGACCGCCATCTTAATAACATCGCGGTTCTGGAGCATGGCGGCGCATACGATTACTGCCCTATTTTCGATAACGGGGCAGGGCTTCTGTCAAATATGCAGGTGTATAATGTGGGGATAGAGCCGGGAGGGCTGATTCCGACTGTCATGTCAAGGCCGTTCAATATCAGCTTCAACCGGCAGATGGGTACTGTCCGGCGGCTGTATGGAAATCAACTGAGCCTCCCGAAGTTCACAAAAGCTGATATCGAGCAACCGCTTGCGCCGCTGCTGGATTACTACCCGAAGCCCCTGCGGGGATTTATCTCCGACCGGGTAATGTGCTGTATACTCACAAGGCAGAAATTTCTGTAAATCCGAACACTATAATGACGCCGGACGTATACATTCGGACCACCGCTGGCAGTTTCGCCGATAAACGAGGTGCGTCGGGTGCTTGACTATGCGGTTACGGAAATTCCCCCTGAAAAGATACTGATGGGCATGCCGAATTACGGCTACAACTGGACTCTGCCTTTCATGCGCGGCACTCCGGCGCAGAGCATCGGGCTTTCGCAGGCAGTTGAACTTGCGCAGAAGTACGGGGTTGAAATACAGTATGACGAGCGGGCGCAGGCGCCTTTCTTCTACTACACTGATAACGGAACGCAGCATGTCGTATGGTTTGACGACCCGCGCAGCACAGAAGCAAAGCTGCGGCTCATCGATGAATACGGCCTTGCCGGGGCAAGCTGGTGGACCGTCAACCGCTGCTATGTCCCGGGGCTTCTGGTTCAGCAGAATTTATACGACACAGTGAAATTATAACAGCAGCTCCCCGCAGGTCACGGGGAGCTTTCCTTTTATTTGTATAATTGCTTATATATTTTTGTCGAATAGTATAAAAGAACTTGACAATTTGCCGGATAAAGTGTATCATATAAATAAAGTTTAACAAAAGGGAGAGTATCCATGAAAAAACACATCGGAAAACTCATCACAGGAGCATTTATTCTGCTGTTCCTGATCGGGTGCTTTATTCAGGCGCCTGTTACTGAAGCAGTAGGCTCGCTGTGGTCGCTGCTGCCGCCAGTCGTTGCCATCGGTCTTGCGCTGATAACAAAAGAGGTTTATTCCTCGCTGTTCATCGGTATCCTGACAGGCGGCGTCATCTATGCAATTGCGAATAATTCCGGCTTTGAGGGAATGTTCACAGTGGTCATCAAGGACGGTCTTATCGCAAATCTCGCGGACTCCTACAATGTGGGAATTCTCGTGTTCCTGGTAGTACTCGGCGTGATTGTCGTGCTCATGAACAAGGCAGGTGGAAGCCGCGCTTACGGCGAATGGGCTGCCGCGCACATCAAGACCCGCAGGGGGGCGCAGCTTTCTACATTCCTGCTGGGCGTGCTGATATTCGTTGACGATTATTTCAACTGCCTGACTGTCGGCTCGGTAATGCGCCCGGTAACGGACAAGCACAATGTTTCTCGCTCAAAGCTTGCGTACCTCATCGACGCAACCGCGGCGCCGGTATGCATCATCGCGCCGATCTCGTCGTGGGCTGCTGCAGTCAGCGGAACGGTTGACGGTGTGAATGGAATAAGCCTTTTCATCAGCACTATCCCCTATAATCTTTATGCGCTGCTCACCATTATGATGGTTATTTTCATGGCGTCCGCAGATATGGACTTCGGACCCATGAAGCGCCATGAGGACAACGCGCGCAACGGCGACCTCTTCACCACCCGCAACAAGGTCTATGAGGACGACGACCAGCCTATCCGCTCCAAGGGAAAGGTCATCGACCTTATCCTGCCGGTCATTATTCTGATAGTTCTCTGCGTTATCGGCATGATCTACACAGGCGGTTTCTTCAGCGGCGTGAATTTCGTGGACGCATTCGCGGGCTGCGACGCTGCATTCGGGCTTTCGCTCGGTTCTGTGGGCGCGCTGGTCGTGATAATCATTTATTACCTTATCCGTGGCGTGCTCAGGTTCACGGAGTGCATGGATTCCATTGCTGCCGGATTTAAGCAGATGGTGCCTGCAATACTCATTCTTACATTCGCGTGGACGCTCAAGACCATGACAAACCAGCTTGAGGCAGGAGCGTTCGTTTCCGGTATTGTTAAGAGCGCCACCGCCATCAGTATCCTGCTTCCGCTTATACTGTTCGTTGTGGCTGTTGGACTCGCTTTCGCCACAGGCACTTCCTGGGGTACTTTCGGTATCCTTATCCCGATCGTTACAAGCGTGTTCAGCCAGGAGCTTGCCGCCGTCGCTGAAACGGGCGAGATACCGCAGATGGTCATCGTGTGCATTTCTGCGTGCCTTGCAGGCGCGGTTTGCGGAGATCACTGCTCGCCAATATCCGATACGACTATCATGGCTTCCACGGGCGCTCAGTGCGACCATGTAAATCATGTTTCCACACAGCTGCCGTATGCGCTGACTGTCGCTTCTGTCTGCGCAGTCGGGTATATTATTTCCGGCTTTGTGCAGAATGTGTTCGTGGTGCTTGGTTCTTCGATGGTGCTCATGCTTGCGGTGCTGTTTCTTATTAAGTTCCTCACCAACCGCAAAAAGAACGGATAAACCAAAGGTCACCTCTAAAATCCTTGTTTGAGTGAAAATGAGAAAACCTCCCCGTAAGGCAGCCTTACGAGGAGGCTTTCATCGCATTCGGCGCACTCTACCCATTTTCCCTTTTCAAACCGGTTTTTAGAGGTTCCCCAAATATTAAGGGGCTGCGATCTGCAGCCCCTTTAAATTTTAGTTCCAGCCCTTTACCCCGAGAAATTCCTCAAGGGTAAGACCGCTGTCGTGGACGAGTTTTGCGGTGCTGGTACCGAGGTAGCGAACATGCCACGGTTCATAGATATAACCGGTGATGTTTTCGCAGCCCTCGGGATAACGGATTATGAAACCGTATTCCCAGCAGTGCGCCGCAAGCCATTTTCCCTCGTCGGTCTTGCCGTAACTCTGGCTGAGTGAGGATATATCCATCGTCAGCCCTGTCTGGTGCTCGGAATGCCCAGCCTGCGAAGAATAGCGGTCCGCTTTTTCAAAACCGTCTATGCTTTCCCAGTAGGCGAAGGTTTCTTTCTGCTTTTCATATGAGCGGAAGCCGGAAACTATCGACATGTTGTAACCGGAAGCATTCTTCATTTTCAGGAATGCATTATACGCGACAGCTTCAATTCCGTTGCCGTATGTGGACGGCAGAGAATACACACGGTTGACTATCATCACGCCGCCAACAGTGGTTATTCCGTCCTGCTCTATCGGGTCGGGGGGGACTATCTTTGCGGTAACGGTACCCTTGCAGTTGATGTCTGAGAAGTCGCCGAGGACATTCAGCTTGCCGGAGCCAAAGACGTTTCCGCCTTTGTTTACGCGCATTGTTCCGTCAAGGCTGACGTTTCCGTTTTTCTGTATCTTGAGCTTTCCCGTGCAGGAAACTATACCGGTGGAATGGATATTCATATCGCCCTGTACGAAAACCGCGCCGCCGGAAGCGACTTTCAGCGTGCCCTCGACCGTGAGAGAAACTCCGGGGAGGACATACAGCTTTCCGCCTTTCTTGATGCTGAGCGTGGCGCCTTTCGGCAGAATGCTGTCTTTTCTTATCACAAGGTTTCCGGTGATTTTTCTCGAACCCGAGTTGAAAAGCACTTCCGTTGTTTTGTCGGCTGTTACGGTGGTCTGCGCTTCTGCCTTGCCGGCAGTGAGCGGAGTCACGAAAAGGAACATTGCGGAAAACGTGATAATTGCCATGATCACCGCTGCTGCTGAGTTAAATGCTCTTGTCATATATTACCTCCTGCCATTGTGCTTCTGGGAACATCTAAGGCAACACCGCACAATTAGCAGCTAACGCCTTTGCCGTACGCTTGCTTGCATATTTTCCGTCATATTGCACAATTCGTCCTAGCAAGGCGCCAGCCTTGCGTCGTCCTCATTGTACAATCTGGCAAAAAATCTGACGTCGCAATCGCACGACAATAATTATGCGGTGTTGCCCTAAAAACCGGTTTGAAAAGGGAAAATGGGTAGAGTGCGCCGAATGCGATGAAGTAAGGCTGTATGCCTTACGAGGTGGTTTTCTCATTTTCACTCAAACAAGGTTTTTAGAGGTGATCTTCTGTAAATAAGACCGGAGAAACTGCTGAAAGGTTACATTCCGGCTATAATTAAGGGGAGTTTGTACATACTATTATAGTACAGTTATCATATTTTGTCAACGCAGTATTCGTGATATCGTTCGACATTTTTTCATAAACCTCTTGACAAATACCCCCTGGGGGTATATAATATTCTCATAAAGGAAAGAAAGAGGTGACGATATGGAACACAAAGAATGCTGCCACTGCAAGGAATGCAAAAAGACCAAGGAGCGTTCCCCGGAGGAATATCGCTCGCTGATGAACCGCATAAAGAGAATACAGGGTCAGCTGCGTGGAATAGAGAACATGCTGGAGAACAACGCATACTGCACTGATATACTGGTGCAGGTCGCCGCAGCGAACGCGGCGCTCAACTCGTTCAACAAGGAACTACTTGCAAGCCATATAAAAAGCTGCGTTGCACAGAATATCCGCGAGGGCAACGACGAGGTGATAGACGAACTTGTTAACACCCTGCAGAAGCTGATGAAATAAACGGAAAGGACAAAAGGATGAGACAGTTTGACGTAACGGGAATGAGCTGTGCTGCGTGCAGCGCCCGTGTGGAAAAGGCAGTTTCAAAGGTGCCGGGTGTGAATTCCTGTTCCGTGAACCTGCTGACGAATTCTATGGGGGTCGAGGGCAGCGCTTCTTCCGAGAATATAATCAATGCGGTGGTCGCCGCGGGCTACGGTGCGAGCGAAAAGGGCGCCGAAAAGTCCGCTGAAAAGCCGGCAGCGGATACGCAGTCTGCGTTCCGCAGCATGAAAAGGCGGCTGATCTGGTCGCTGGTTTTCCTGATAATACTGATGTATTTCTCAATGGGGCACATGATGTGGGGGTTCCCGCTGCCGATGTTCCTTGAGGGGAACCATGTGGCTATGGGGCTTATTCAGCTGCTGCTGACCGCGATAGTCATGGTGATAAATCAGCGGTTCTTCATCAGCGGATTTAAGGCGCTGTTCAGGGGCGCGCCGAATATGGATACGCTGGTGGCGCTGGGTGCTTCCGCAGCGTTCGGGTACAGCACGTTCGCGCTGTTCGCGATGACTGACGCGCAGCTGCACGGTGGTTCAGAAGCCGCTATGCCGTTCATGAACGAGTTTTATTTCGAGTCCGCAGCGATGATACTCACGCTGATAACCGTCGGAAAAATGCTGGAGGCGCGTTCCAAGGGAAAGACAACCGACGCGCTCAATTCCCTGATGAAGCTTGCGCCCACCTCGGCGACCGTCATTCGCGATGGGCAGGAGGTGCATGTCCCGATCGAGCAGCTTAATGTCGGGGACATTTTTGCGGTGCGTCCCGGCGAGAGCGTCCCCGCAGACGGAGTGGTGATCGACGGAAACAGCGCGGTGAATGAATCAGCGCTCACCGGTGAGAGCATTCCGGTGGACAAGGCAGAGGGCGACAGGGTTTCCGCAGCTACGATAAACATGTCCGGGTACCTGAAATGCAGGGCAACGCAGGTAGGTGGAGATACCGCGCTGTCAAAGATAATCAGAATGGTCAGCGACGCTTCCGCGACAAAGGCGCCTATCGCGAAGCTTGCGGATAAGGTTTCCGGCGTATTCGTGCCGGTGGTCATCGGCATTGCGCTGGTTACTATCGCAGTATGGCTGCTGTGCGGGCAGAGCGCGGGGTATTCCCTTGCGAGGGGGATTTCCGTGCTCGTCATCAGCTGCCCCTGCGCGCTGGGACTTGCCACACCGGTGGCGATAATGGTAGGCAACGGCGTGGGCGCGAAGAACGGCATTCTTTTTAAAACTGCGGAATCGCTGGAGCAGACCGGAAAGGTGAGCGTAGTCGCGCTTGACAAGACCGGTACGATAACCATGGGCGAGCCTGCGGTGACTGACATAGTGCCCGCAGACGGCGTTTCCCGCGGGGAGCTGCTGACCCTGGCAGGCGCGCTGGAAAGCAAGAGCGAGCACCCTCTCGCTGCGGCAGTGATGAAGCAGGCAGAGCAGGAACATATAATCCCCGTGCAGACCGAGGAATTTGAAGCGCTGCCCGGCAATGGGCTGAGGGCGCGGCTTGACGGTTCTGAATTACTTGGCGGCAGCGTGAAGTTCATCTCAGGAAACGCTGAAATTCCGGAGAAAATGCTGCAGGAATGCGACAAACTCGCCGGCGAGGGTAAAACCCCGCTGTGCTTTGCCCGCGACGGAAAGCTGCTGGGAGTGATAGCCGCAGCCGACGTCATCAAGCCCGAAAGCCCCGAGGCAGTCAGACAGCTGCGTAATATGGGCATTCGCGTGGTAATGCTGACCGGCGACAACGAGCGCACCGCAAAGGCGATAGGCGCGCAGGCAGGCGTTGACGAGGTAATAGCGGGAGTGCTCCCCGATGGCAAGGAAGAAGTCATTCGCCGGCTGAAACAGAGCGGGCATGTTGCAATGGTCGGCGATGGAATCAACGACGCCCCCGCGCTGACCCGTGCCGATATCGGCATCGCGATAGGCGCAGGTACCGATATAGCGATAGACGCGGCTGACGTAGTCCTCATGAACAGCCGTCTGACTGATGTGCCGGCAGCGATAAGGCTGAGCCGTGCTTCTCTCAGGAATATAAAGGAGAACCTGTTCTGGGCGTTCATTTATAACGCTATCGGTATTCCGCTGGCAGCCGGGGTGTTCGTGAATATCTTCGGCTGGACGCTTGACCCGATGTTCGGTGCTGCGGCTATGAGCCTTTCAAGCTTCTGCGTGGTGACTAACGCACTGCGCCTGAATTTTGTTAAGGTCCATGACCCGGCGCATGACAGAAAGATACACCATACTCACAAGGAGGAAAAAACCATGGAAGTTACAATGAAAATCGAAGGCATGATGTGCGGTCACTGCGAGGCGGCCGTTAAGAAGGCGCTTGAGGCTGTTCCCACAGTTGAGAGCGCGGAAGTCAGCCATGAAAAGGGCACCGCGGTAGTAAGACTCACCGCAGATACTCCGTTCGATGTCCTGAAAAAGGCTGTCGAGGATAAGGACTACAAAGTGGTAGGCTGATAAAGTTCGGTCGGGGCGCGCAGGGGACTGGGCGCCCCGATCGCCTATAAAGGCACACCGGGGCGCTTTTTTTTTCAAATTTTTTTGAAAAAACACTTGAAATTTATTTTAATATGTGGTATACTTGGAGAGTATGATATCACTTGTACACTTTTTCGTTAGTACATAATTATATGGAGGATTTTCAATCAATGGGTATATTCGAAATAATCAGCGCTATCGTACTGATAATCGCATGCGTTTTCATCGTTATCGTGGTGCTCATGCAGGATACAAAAACTCAGATGTCCAAGACCATTTCAGGTACTTCTTCTGATAACTACTTCGGCAAGAACTCCGGCAGGACCAAAGAGGCTATGCTTAACAAGGCAATGACCGCTGCAGCGATAATATTCTTTGTTCTTGCGATAGTTGTTAACGTCGTGAATGTTTACTTCGGTGGTTCCAAGGATGATACTTCTTCCGGTTCTTCCACAAGTTCAAGCGTTTCCTCTGATGTAAGCACAGGCTCCACGGCAGAAGCAACAACAGCGGAGGGTGGTTCCGCGGCAGACGCTGACAGTTCCGCAGCGGATACTTCCAGCGACAGCACGGAGAGCGGCTCCCAGGCAGAGAGCACCGCAGGTACCGCACAGGCTGAAAGCACAGCGTCAACTGCTGAACAGTAATACATCAGGACAGGCAATATCGCCTGTCCTTTTTGTTAATATCACGTAAAACGGGGATAATAGAGGCATAAGCCGCAGACAGGCGCAGCGCCTGGGAAAGGACAGAATATGAACAAGTTCAAGCTGTCGATTTTAATGGGATTATACAAGGCAGGAGAAAAGGGAATGAGCGTAAAGCAGCTCGCGGACCTGCTGGGAGTAAACAAAAAGGGCATGAAGAAGCTTGAGGAAGCCCTTTCCGAAATGAAGCAGCACAACGACATCGCCTACAAGAAAGGCAGCTGCTGGATAAAGCACCCTGAAACCTATTTCAAGGCGGAAGTCAGCAGGGTATCGCAGCGCTCTGGCTTTGTGAAGAGCCTTGGCGACCTGCCGGTGGAATATTTCGTGCGCGGGCGCGACCTGTGCGGCGCTATTCCCGGGGATATCGTGCTGGCTAAGATGACTGCACCCGCGGACGACATCAGCCATTCCCCGGAGGCTGTCGTGCTTGCGGTGCTGGAGGAAACGAATTCACTGCTCACCGGCGTTATCGTCGCAGAGGGCAACAAGCTTATGGTGCTTCCGGACAGGCTGTGCAGCGACCCGCTGGTTATCGCAAAAGTATCAAAGGCGGCTGCGATGCATGTTGGCGACAAGGTGGTGTTCTCCATCAAGAAGCGCGGTGAGCGCCATATGGATCATACGGTCAACATCGTGGACGTGTTTGGTTCCAGCGACACTGCAAAGGCCGGCGCTGAAGCTTACCTGATGTCTAACAGGCTGCATGTGACATTCCCGGACGAGGTGCTGCTGGAGGCTTCAAAGCTTGACCTCGACGAGCCGGACGGCGACGAGGTGCTCCGCAGGCTGGACCTGCGCGGTGAGCCTATCTTCACGATAGACGGCGCGGACACCAAGGACATCGACGACGCGGTGAGCCTGAGCAAGACTGACCGCTGCTACAAGCTGGGCGTCCACATCGCGGACGTTTCACACTATGTCACAAAGGGAAGCAAGCTTGACGAGGAGGCATTCTACCGCGGGACTTCTATCTATTATGCCGACCAGGTGGTGCCTATGCTGCCGAAGCAGCTTTCCAACGGGATATGCTCGCTTAATCCGCAGGTGGACAGGCTCGCGTTTTCCTGCCTGATGGACGTCAGCTTTGAGGGCAAGCTGCTGAACTACCGCTTCGAGAAGTCAGTCATCAGGAGCCGCGTACAGGGCGTTTACAGCGAGGTCAACAAGATAATCGACGGAACAGCCGGCGACGAGATAAAGGCAAAGTACGCTAAGGTCATCGACCGCATTCCGATAATGAAGGAACTTGCAGACATTCTCCAGAAGAACCGCATAGAGCGCGGCGCCCCTGAGATAGACACGCAGGAAACCAAGATAATCACCGACGAAAACGGCGTGTGCATTGACGTCAAGCCGCGTACCACCGGCATTGCAGAGGGCATCATCGAGGAATTCATGCTGATGGCGAACAACTCCGCTGCCGCACTTGCAATGAAAGAGAAGATACCGTTCGTGTACCGCGTGCACGAAGCTCCCACCAACGAAAAGCTCGACGCCCTGCGCGAAACCCTGACAGCGCTCGGAATAAACCCCGGCGCTCTCGGAACAAACGCCCCTGCAAGCGAACTCGCACGAATCCTGCGGGAAAACAAGGAAAGCGACCGCGCAATGGTCATCAACCGCATAGTACTGCGCACCATGATGAAAGCGCGCTACAGCGAGGAACCCCTCGGACACTACGGGCTTGTCATGCCGGAATACGCGCACTTTACCTCGCCGATACGCCGCTATGCGGACCTTTCGATACACCGTATACTGACGGATTATGTGTATGCCCTCAATCACGACAAGCTTTGCAGAAAGTACGCTGCATTCGCGCAGTCTGCGGCGCTGCAGGCGAGCAACACGGAGCTTTCCGCGGTGCGCTGCGAGCGCGACTGCGAGAACTTCTACATGGCTGAGTACATGAAAGAGCATGTCGGCGAGGAATTCGACGGAATGATCTCCGGCGTCAGCGCAGGTGGAATTTATGTGCTCCTGCCGAACACTGTCGAGGGCATGATCTCTGTCGCGGAACTTCCTCTGGGCGATTACGAGGTGCAGCACGGGGTGATCCTCACGGGCGCCGCTGACGGAAGCATTTTCACGGTAGGCGACAAGATACGCGTTAAGTGCGTGAGCGTCAACGTCAACGGAGGATTTATTGACTTCGCGCCGGTAAAGTAAGAGGTCTGGCACTAAGAGATTTTCACAAAGCGCACAGGGCGAAAGTTTTGCTTTCGCCCTGTGCATTTTATTGTATATCTTTTAAGATATAGTCCCCCCGTTGCCACAAACGCAACTGGGGGACTACAATAATTACGAATTCCGCATTCCTGATTCCGAATTAATTAAAGTACTCGTGCGAGGAAGTCTCTCAGGCGCGGGTTCTTGGGCGCGGTGAAGATCTCGTCCGGGGTGCCCTGTTCCTGGATAACGCCGTCAGCCATGAACATTACACGGCTGGCAACTTCCCTTGCGAAGCCCATTTCGTGGGTGACTACCACCATGGTCATGCCGCCGTCTGCAAGCTTCTTCATGAGTTCGAGGACTTCTCCGACCATCTCCGGGTCAAGCGCGGAGGTCGGCTCGTCGAACAGGATAACGTCAGGATTCATCGCGAGGGTGCGCGCAATGGCGATACGCTGCTTCTGACCGCCGGAAAGCTGCGACGGATACGCCTCAGCCTTGTCGGAAAGCCCTACCATCGCCAGGAGTTCATCGGCGCGCTTGTCGGCCTGTGCCTGGGTCATTATCTTGTTCTTGACGGGGGCAATGGTGATGTTCCTGCGGATAGTCAGGTGCGGGAAAAGGTTGAAGTGCTGGAACACCATGCCCATCTTCATGCGCACTGTGTTGAGTTCCTTGCCCTTTGCGTGGGTGATGTCCAAGCCCTCGAATTCCACGGTGCCGGAGGTCGGCTGTTCAAGCAGGTTCAGGCAGCGCAGAAATGTACTCTTACCGGAGCCGGAAGGTCCGATAACGACGACCTTTTCGCCTTTTTCTATCGTTTCGGTTATTCCGTCAAGAACGACGAGATCGCCGAAGCTCTTTTTCAGATTATTTACGCTTATCATTCGATAATCTCCTTTCAAGACGGTTGACCAGCGCGGAAAGTCCCACTACCATGATGAGGTAGATCAGCGCAACCGCGATCAGCGGCAGGAACGCTTCATAAGTCTGGGAACGGATAGTATCGCCGCCCTTTGTCAGGTCGTTCAGCGCGATGTAACCGGAAACGGAAGTCTCCTTGAGAAGAACGATCGCCTCGTTGCCAAGGGCAGGGAGGATATTCCTGAGAGCCTGCGGCAGAATGATGGAAACCATAGTGCGCGCATAGCCGAAGCCGAGCGAAGAACCTGCTTCGTACTGTCCCACATCTACTGACATGATACCGGAGCGCACTATCTCGGCGACGTAAGCTGCAGAGTTAAGACCGAACGCGATGACTGCAACGAATATCTTGCTGATATTCACGGAGCTGAACACAACGAAGTAAATTATCAGCAGCTGTACGACCATAGGAGTACCGCGGACTATCGTCAGATACAGACGGCATATGAGATTTGGTATTTTCAGCCTGCCCGTGCGCTGGTTGGTGGAACGGATTATCGCAATGATGAAGCCGAGCACGATACCGATAACTACCGCAAGAACAGTGATGAGCAGCGTGGTGCCGAGACCCTTTACAAGGTATACCCAGCGGCTCTTTTCAAAGAATGTGCTCTTTATCTTTTCGATAAGGTTCTGGGAAGCAGCGTCGCCGCTCTTTACGATGATCATCTGGTTTGCTTCTGCATAGGGATCGGTGAAGTTCACGTTCTTGAGCCTGTCCTCGGTGACGGTCATGCCCGCAACGCCTACGTCAGCCTTGCCGGAATCAACCGCCGCGATGATGGAATCGAACGCCATGTCGTCGATGACGAGTTCCTTGCCGAGAATATCGCAGACTGCCTGCATCATATCAACGTCGTAGCCGACTATCTTTCCTTCTTCAAGGAACTCATAGGGCGCGAACTCTGCATTGGTCGCCATGACTATCTTGCCGTCGCGGGTTACGTTTTCGGGACTTGTGTAGGGGTGCTTGCCATATTCCTCGTCAACGAGCCAGTTCTGGTTTATCTTGTCGAGGGTACCGTTTTCGCGGAGCTGCTCCAGGGCTGCGTTTATCTGGTTCGTCAGGTCGTCGTTGCCCTTCTTGACTGCGATGGCGTATTCCTCGACTGCGAACGGCTCGGGGAGTATCTTGAGGTCGGAGTTCTTGCCGACAAAGTACTTAGCGGGCGCGGAGTCTATAAGAACTACGTCGACCTTGTTCTGCTTGAGCGCTTCGACAGCGTCGGCGCCCTTGTTGTACTTCTCGACGGTGGCGCCGGGAACCTGCTCGGCGTAAGTCATGCCGGTGGTGCCCAGCTGTACGCCGATGGTCTTGCCGGTGAGGTCGTTGCTTTCGCCCTTGATGATGATCATCTGGTTTGCTTCGGCATAGCTGTCGGAGAAGTTGACGTTCTTGAGTCTGTCTTCGGTGACGGTCATTCCTGCAACGCCAACGTCAGCCTTGCCGGAATCTACCGCTGCGATAACGGAATCAAACGCCATATCATCAATAACGAGTTCCTTGCCGAGAATATCGCACACGGCTCTCATCATGTCAACGTCAAAGCCGACGATCTCGCCCTCTTCCTTGAACTCATAGGGCGCGAACTCGGCGTTGGTCGCCATGACGAGCTTGCCGTCGCGGGTCACATTTTCGGGGCTTGTGTAGGGGTGCTTGCCGTATTCATCATCGACGAGCCAGTTCTGGTTTATCTGGTCGAGAGTTCCGTTTTCGCGGAGCTGTGCAAGCGCGTTGTTGACCTGCTGAGTAAGTTCATCGTTGCCTTTCTTTATTGCAATGGCGTATTCCTCCACCGCAAACGGCTCGGAAAGAATGGACAGACCGGGGTTCTTGGCAACAAAATACTTTGCGGGCGCGGAGTCTATAAGTACGACGTCGACTTTGCCCTGCTTGAGCGCTTCGACAGCGTCGGCGCCCTTGTTGTACTTCTCAACGGTGGCGTCGGGGACTTCCTCGGCATAGGTCATGCCGGTGGTGCCTATCTGGACGCCGATGGTCTTGCCGGCGAGGTTGTTTGAAATACCCTTGATAACGATAGCCTGGTTGGCTTCGGAATAACTCTGGGTGAAATCAACGTTTTTCAGACGGTCTTCGGTGACGGACATTCCTGCAACGCCGACGTCAGCCTTGCCGGAATCTACCGCTGCGATGATGGAATCGAACGCCATGTCGTCAATGACGAGTTCCTTGCCGATGATGTCGCATACGGCTCTCATCATGTCAACGTCAAAGCCGACGATCTCGCCCTCTTCCTTGAACTCATAGGGCGCGAATTCGGCGTTGGTCGCCATGACGAGCTTGCCGTCGTAAGTAGTGCCCTCGGGGCTTGTGTAGGGGTGCTTGCCGTATTCCTCATCGACGAGCCAGTTCTGGTTTATCTCGTCGAGAGTCCCGTTTTCGCGGAGCTGGTCAAGCGCGGAATTCAGCTGTGCGGTGAGGTCGCTGTTGCCTTTCTTGACTGCCATCGCGTATTCTTCTACTGCGAACGGCTCGGGGAGTATCGACAGGTCGGGGTTCTTTTCGACAAAGTACTTCGCAGGCGCGGAGTCGATGATAACTGCGTCTACCTTACCCTGACGGAGCGCCTCGATTGCGTCGGCTGCCTTGCTGTATTTGTCTATCGTCGCGTTCTCAATGTCCTCTGCCATGGTGCAGCCGGTGGTACCCAGCTGTACGCCGATGGTCTTGCCGACGAGGTCCTCCGAGCCTGAGATGGAACTTACCTCAGTGACGGATATCGCGTCGTTCTGTGTTACGTCTGCAGGGTTTGACGCCTGCTGCGCGCACCCGGACATCATGCACATCGTGACGAGTAGCATGAGAGCGGACAATGCTGCTGCTATTCTTTTCATAGCGGAAATCTCCTTTTTAAAATAGTACCTATTATTATACTACATTCTCTGCCTGAATGCAAGGAAAAAAATATAATTCTGCAAAAAAACGCGGCAATTTGTGAAACGGCTTGTTTACTTGCATTGCCGCCATTGTGCATTTGCATTCTCTCAGGGCTTCGGGAATTCTTTTCGGCAATATGCACAAAAATTGTCGGCTATTTTTTTTGAAAGTCTGCAATTTATTTTTCGTAAACACCTTGATAAAATCTCCGAATTTTAGTATAATGAATATGTAATGATATGTCCGAATGGCATATCAGCATGCTCAGTTTGACGGAGCCTTTCCGTTGCGGGCAAATAATTATTTCTCAGGAGGAATATTCCAATGGCAGATGTTAAAGTTGCAATTAACGGCTTTGGCCGTATCGGACGCCTTGCGTTCAGACAGATGTTCGGTGCTAAGGGCTACGATGTAGTAGCTATCAACGACCTGACCAAGCCCTCTATGCTTGCTCAGCTCCTCAAGTATGATACCGCTCAGGGCGGCTACTGCGGCAAGATTGGTGAGAACCTTCACACCGTTTCCGCTGATGACGAGAAGGGCACACTTACCGTTGACGGCAAGACCCTGACCATCTACGCTGAGAAGGACGCTAAGGATCTTCCTTGGGGCAAGATCGGCGTTGACGTTGTTCTCGAGTGCACAGGTTTCTACTGCTCTAAGGACAAGTCCCAGGCTCACATCGACGCTGGCGCTAAGAAGGTTGTTATCTCTGCTCCTGCAGGCAACGACCTCAAGACCATCGTTTACTCCGTAAACGAGAAGACCCTGACAGCTGATGACACCATCATCTCCGCTGCTTCCTGCACAACAAACTGCCTCGCTCCTATGGCTAAGGCTCTGAACGATTATGCTCCTATCCAGTCCGGTATCATGAGCACTATCCACGCTTACACCGGCGACCAGATGATCCTCGATGGTCCTCACAGAAAGGGCGACCTCAGAAGAGCAAGAGCTGGCGCAGCTAACATCGTTCCTAACTCCACCGGTGCTGCTAAGGCAATCGGTCTGGTTATCCCTGAGCTGAACGGCAAGCTGATCGGTTCTGCACAGCGTGTTCCTGTTCCCACAGGTTCCACCACTATCCTGACCGCTGTTGTTAAGGGCGCAGACGTTACTAAGGAAGGCATCAACGCTGCTATGAAGGCTGCTGCTTCCGAGTCCTTCGGCTACAACGAGGATCAGATCGTTTCTTCCGATGTTATCGGCATGAGATTTGGTTCCCTGTTCGACGCTACTCAGACAATGGTAGCTAAGATCGCTGACGATCTGTACGAGGTACAGGTAGTTTCTTGGTATGACAACGAGAACTCCTACACTTCTCAGATGGTTAGAACAATCAAGTACTTCGCAGAGCTCAAGTAATTGTAACTCACAAGTATACAAGTCCCCCCGTGACCCGGGGGGATTTTTGTTTGACGCGATTTTGGAGAGAGTATGTGCAATAGTTGCAGGCAGCTGCATTTTTACAGCGGGTTCCGTTCCACGCTGCAGTATTCCCACGAGATAAGCAAGATACGCGGTCTGGTGGACCTCGGCGACATGACGGTGGAAAGTGCGACCGTCCCGTTGGATGATATCACCGGTGAAATACGCGGGTACTATCGTCACGAAGTCAGATGCGTTCTGTGCGGGCAGCGCTTTGCGGTGTGGATAGATACTTCCGACGGTTCCGGTGGACTTGTGGCGCTCGATAAAACATAAAAACATCAAACCCCTGCGATTTTACTCGCAGGGGTCTGATGCTGGTTTGGTTGGTAATTATATGAAAAGGTGTGGTTGGCTGAGTCAGTAAAGCAGATCGTCTGTGTCCCGATGACTTATCTCCGCTTTACGTGTATTATTATACTGGCGGCAGGTGTATTATTCGGGTGCGTAATGTGAAAACTGGATAAAAACGAGATGTGTGTTTTGTAGGAAAGAGAAAGATTTTACATAGATTTAACATTAGCTTTCGAAGATTTTTACGTGGGCGTATTGATTTATTACCAGAAAAATGCTATAATAGTTAAGAATAGCGCTGCGAAAAGTCCGCAAAAGTGGTCTGACGACCGCTGTAGATATAAATGAAAAGATCGGAGTGTACAACTATGAGAAGAACCAAGATCGTATGCACACTGGGACCCGCGACCAAGGACGACAAGATCCTGAGAGAACTGATAGACAGCGGCATGAACGTTGCCCGTCAGAATTTCTCGCACGGAACCCACGAAAGCCATAAGATAGACCACGACCGCGTTATCCGCGTCGCTAAGGAAGCAGGACAGCCGGTGGCTACCCTGCTCGATACCAAGGGTCCCGAGGTTAGACTGCGTAAGTTCAAGGGAGGCGCAAAGCCCGAGATAAAGACCGGCGCTACATTCACGCTCACCACGCGCGAGGAAGATGGAACCGCAGAGCGCGCTTCCGTCAGCTATAAGGGACTGCCCGGGGATATTTCCGCCGGCACACGCATTCTCATCGACGACGGCAACATAATCCTCCGCTGCAGCGAGATTCGCGAGAATGCAGACGGCACATCAGATATCGTGTGCCAGGTTCTAAACGGTGGAGTGCTTTCCGACAACAAGGGCGTCAACGTGCCCGGTGTGAAGCTTTCCATGCCCTATATCAGCGAGGTGGACGAGAGCGATATCCGCTTTGCGGCGCAGGAGAATTTCGACTTTGTAGCGGCAAGCTTTGTCACCTGCGCGGACGATATCCTCGCGGTGCGCAAGATACTTGAGGAGGAGGGCAGACCCGATATCCGCATCATCGCGAAGATAGAAAGCGGAGAGGGCGTGCGCAACATTGATTCTATCCTGCATGTCGCAGACGGAATCATGGTAGCCCGCGGCGACATGGGCGTTGAGATTCCCTTTGAGGAGATACCGCAGCTGCAGAAGATGCTGATAAAGAAAGGCTACAACGCAAACAAGCAGGTCATCACAGCGACCCAGATGCTGGAATCCATGATAAAGAACCCGCGCCCGACCCGTGCGGAGACCACCGACGTTGCCAATGCGATTTATGACGGCACCAGCGCTATAATGCTTTCCGGTGAGACTGCCGCAGGTCTGCACCCGGTTGAGGCAGTACGCACGATGGCGCTTATCGCTGAGACCACAGAAAAGGCTATCGACTACAAAAAGCGCTTCTACAAGCTTGAAAATCCCGATGTGGTGAATGTTTCCACCGCCATCTCCCACGCGACTGTTTCTGCGGCAATGGACCTCGGTGCAACTGCGATAATCACCGTCACCAAGACTGGCACCACAGCCCGCATGCTGTCGCGTTACCGTCCGGAGTGCCCGATAATCTCCTGCACCACCAGCGAAACAACACTGCGCCAGCAGGCTCTTTCCTGGGGCGTTATCCCGCTGATGGCTGAGGAACGCATGACCTCCACCGACGACCTTATCCACCACGCAGTACAGAAGGCTGTTGAAGCCGGGCTGCTGCACAACGGCGACCTCGTTGTCATCACTGCGGGCGTTCCGCTTGGAGTTTCGGGAACCACGAACCTGATGAAAGTCCACATCGTCGGCGATGTACTGGTAACTGGTTCCGGCGCAACGACAGGTTCCGTCACCGCGACTGCCTGCGTATGCAAGACTGAGGAAGAGGCACAGAAGCAGTTCAATTCCGGTGAGATTCTCGTCATTCCGAGAACCAGCAACGCTATTCTGCCGCTGCTAAAGACTGCTGCCGGTATCATCACCGAGGAACGCGGCGACGACAGCCATGCTGCTATAGTCGGCAAGACGCTGGATATTCCCGTTATCACCGGCGCGACCAATGCAACGCAGATACTCCGTTCCGGCACTGCAGTCACTATCGACGCAGACAAGGGTATTGTTACCAGCGGAGAGCCTTCCAGCGATAACGTCTGATATAAGGTCAAATCTAAAAAACCTCCCTACTTTTTGAAGCAGGGAGGTTTTGTGTTGTGCGGATTACTTTTTCTTGCCCGCAAGTTTGATTATATCGCCGAATTTCAGACGGCTGCCGTTATGCAGGATTATCATTTCGTAAACCCTTGCAACGATCACTGCAACGAGAACCACGAATGCTGCCAGAATGAGGATTGCAACAATGATCTGTGGCATTGAGAGATTGCCGAGCAGCAGGGCAGATGGAAGCGAGAACGGTGAACTTACCGGAAAGTAGTAAGAGAATATCTGTATGGGGTTGGAACTTGCGGCGCCTGTATCAAGGCTGTCCGCATTGAATATTATAGGGAAGTACGCGAGATAGAAGCCCAGAACACCCAGCAGGGAATAAGGCTGCATTGCCTGCGCGAGGTCCTCCATTCTGCTGACGGAAGCGCCCACCAGTGCAGCGATGAGTGCAAAGAACATAAAGCCGAGTATGAATATCAGCAGGATAAGAATGAACGTGAGCGGGCTGATATTGCCGAAGCTGCTGGTTATCGCGTTTGCTATATCGGCATTCTGACCTGTCTGCAGGGAAGCGTCGCCCATTATCTTCATGATATCTCCGCCTATGCCGAAAGGCGCTGTCGCAGCAAATGTCACTCCACCCACAATGCCGATCATCAGGAACTGCATTATCGACACGAGCCCCATTGCGAGGACCTTTCCGATAACGACTGCGAGCGGGCGCACGGAGGTGAGCAGCAGCTCCATCACGCGGGAGGTCTTTTCAGTCGCGATAGCCTGCGCGACCGCCTGACCGTATGCGAAGATGAATATGAACAGCACCAGCGAGAATACCATGGGCACAACGTAGTTTATCATCGACTCGAACACGCTCCATTCGTCGGAGCCTGCCTGTATCCGTGAAGCGGTGTAGTAGTACTGTGTTGCTGCAAAATCCTCGGGTGAAACGCCTATGTTCATCATGTTGCGGTATTTCATAAGGGCTATCACCATGTCGGAAACAGCGCTCACAGAGTCGCCGTCGGTGTCGGGAGAATAGAACGTCTTTACGGAATATCCGACAATTGCGCCGTCCTGCTCGTCTGCGGCGATGGTCACGAGAATTTCTCCCGCTTCGGCGTCAGTCAGCCTTTCGATAAGCTGGCTGTCGGTGGCTTCGGTTTCAGTCACCGGGATATTCAGCTTTATGAGCGAGGATATGTCGTCGGCTGTGAGAGTCCCGGTGCTGTCAGAAATATACGCTTTGCGCAGGTCGATTTCGGTTGCGGAGTCGCTGCCGGTTATGATATCTCCGGCGCCCGCAAGCTTCGGTATGATATTAATTCCCGCAGTGAGAAGCATCACGATAAGCCCGATGACTATAGTCCCCACGATGAAGCTTTTAGTTTTTATGTACTGTGTGAACGTGAAGCCGAATACCTTTTTCCAGCCTCTTGCATTATTACTTTTCATCAGACTCACCCACCTTTTCTATGAATATCTCATTGAGGGACGGTTCGCGCAGTTCGTACTTTATGAGCGGAATTCCCTTTTCCATTATCATATTCAGCAGCGAATGCGCCTGCTCCTCGCTCTTTACGTTGAAGCTGCTGCCATTCGGGGTTATCTCTGTGGCAGTCAGACCGCACTGCTGAGCCATTCCTGTTATGTCGCCCTCGCATTTTACGGTGAGCTTGACTCTGCCGTAGCCTTTCTTTATTTCGTTGAGGTCGCCCTTGAGCACCGTCTTTCCCTTGTTGAGAATGACTATCCCGTGGCAGAATTCCTCGATGGTGGACATCTGGTGGCTGGACATTATAACATACTTGTTCTTCTTTATTTCATCGCGGATAACGCTCTTGAAGAGTTCCGCATTCACCGGGTCAAGTCCGCTGAGCGGCTCGTCGAGAATGAGCAGTTCCGGGTCATGCACCAGCGCGGCTATCAGCTGGATCTTCTGCTGGTTGCCCTTTGAGAGCTGCTCCGCGCGCTTGTCGCGGTAGTCCTCAACGCCAAGACGCTCAAACCAGTAATCCAGCGCTTTTGCGGCGTCCTGCCGGCGCATTCCCTTGAGGGAAGCAAAGTACATCAGCTGGTCCATTATCTTGTATTTGGGGTATAATCCGCGCTCTTCCGCGAGATAGCCGATGGGCTCGTTCGCGGTGCAGAATTCCTTGCCGTGCCATGTTACTGAACCGCTGTCGGCGCTCAGCATTCCGAGGATTATGCGTATCGACGTGGTTTTGCCTGCGCCGTTTGTGCCCAGCAGGGCAAACACGCCGGGCTCGTTCATTTCAAAACTGAGTCCGTCCACAGCCCTGTAATTACCATAGGTCTTGACAATATCGCTGACCTTAAGTGACATATTGTTCACACTCCTTTATCTGTTTATGTGTTGTATATACAGTATAATCTGTTTTTGCCTGTTTGTCAAGGGGGTTGTGAAAAAAATGTTCAGTTTTTTGTCGTAAGGTGTGTTTTTTTGTATCTCCTATTGACAAATCTTTGAATTTGTTGTACAATTAAATCACTAAATTTGTTTATTCGGGGGTATCGTGAATGGCTCTTATCAACATAATGGAAGACATCGTCAAGGACAAACTTACTGAAATGCTCAAAAACGAGCAGTGCTGCAAGTGCGAGCGCTGCTTTGAGGATATGACTGCGCTTGCGCTGAACAAGCTTCCTGCACGATATGTCAGCACACACAACGGAGAGCTGTTTTCAAAGCTGAATTCCCTTGTAAGGCAGAACAGCGTTGACCTTAACATTGCGGTCGCTGAGGCTATCGCGTGCGTTTCCAAGCGCCCGTCACACCAATGATGGAAACTATATTTTGCGACAGCGCCTTTACGGGTGCTGTTTTTATTTTGCCTATTGACATTTTAGCAAAAAAGGTTTATTATATAAACGCAGACGTTAGCTAAAGTTAACGAAAGGATCGTGATAAAATGAAATGCGATTGTGAAACAAGCTCTGAAGACCACGACCTGGTGGACTGCATAACCTCCGCGCTGGACGCAAGGGACCCTTATACCGGCAATCATTCCCGCAGGGTGAGCGATATGGCGTGCGAATTATGCCACGTGCTGGGACTTTCCGGCGCGGCGACCAGGGAGATACATATAGCAGGACATTTGCATGATATAGGTAAGATCGGCATTCCGAACCGCGTACTTCTGAAGCCCGGCAGGCTCGATGACGAGGAATGGGAAATGATGAAGCAGCACCCGAAAATCGGTGCTGATATTCTTTCGGGCTGCCGCCATTTCGACAGGATAGCGGCGATAATACTGCACCACCACGAGCGGTTCGACGGAAAGGGATACCCGTTCGGGGCAAAGGGCGAGGAGATACCGCTTGGTTCAAGGATAATCGCGGTGTGCGACTCCATAGACGCAATGGCAAGCAACCGCGCCTACAGGAATGCGCTCCCGCTGGAGAAAGTCCGCGAGGAGATAGAGAAGAATTCCGGCGTTATGTACGACCCCGACGTTGCGCACGCAATGCTGGAAAACTGGATGATAGTCACGGAAACATATCCGGGCAGATAAAATAACGCACGGCTCCTGCAGGTCGTGCGTTTTGCTTTATGCCTCCTCTTGGTGCAGGAGTTTCGGCGCGGTGATACCAGTCAGGAATGCACCCAGGGCAGCCGTGACAAGTATCGCGATGACTGCGCCGGCAAGAATGGTGTTGCCGCAGGAAAGCCCCATTGCCAGCGGAACTCCGCCTATAGCCGCCTGCACGGTTGCCTTGGGCATGTACGCTATCATACAGAACAGCCTTTCGCGGAGTGACAGCTTCGTTTTTATCATGCATATCCCCACGCCGATGAAACGGAACGCCAGCGCCCCGAAAATCACCCCGAGAACCGGCAGCCATATCGCTCCTGCAGCGCTGATATCCACCTGCGCACCAACAAGCACGAACAGCATTATTTCAGCGGCAGTCCACATGGAGCCGTACTTGCGGGAAACGCGCACGGCGCGCTCGGGCGCTTTCCATCGGAGCGAGATACCGCAGGCGATAACTGCTACAAGCCCGGAGAATCCGATGAAATCCGGCAGGCAGTCCTCCAGGGTCACCAGCAGGAATGCAACGCTCAGCAGTATCACGACTTTCAGGCTGTCGCGCAGGTGCACCCTGCTGAAAATAAGCGCCAGAAGAATTCCGCAGAGTACCCCGACGGCAGCGCCAGAGATTATCGCAACGGGAATATTCACGATGGAGAGCGCCGAGAAGTCCCCACCGGTGCATATCCCGGAAAATACCGAGAACATTACGATGACGAACACGTCATCCATGGAAGCCCCCGCGAGTATCATCTGCGGAATAAGCTTGTCGGTACCGCGTTTTTCCTCAATAAGAGTCAGCATTCTGGGGACTACGACTGCCGGGGAGACTGCGCCGAGCACCGAGCCCATGAGGGCTGCTTCGGCGTAGTCCAGCCCCAGCAGGGGAGGCGCCAGGAGCGTTACGCCGACGATCTCGCAGCCGGCAGGGATAAAGCTCATCAGCAGGGCGGGTCTGCCGCATTTTTTCAGGTCGGAGATCTTCAGGTTAAGACCGGCGCGGGTGAGTATCATTATCAGCGCAATTTTCCGCAGGTCGGCTGAAATGCTCATCATGGCAGGGTCAAGCCAGCCAAGGGAGCCGAGGATAAGTCCTGCGGCAATCATTCCGGTGAGTTTGGGCAGGTGCAGTTTTCCGGCTGTTTCACCGAGAATAAGCCCGGAAAGCAGTATAAGGGCAGCGCTGAGTAACATAAAAAAATCCTCCTTTGCCGGCGGCGCGGGGCATAAAAAAGCTGACAGCCTGCGAATATGCCCACAGCGCCGGATTATTCCCGGCGACATGATATCGCAGATGCCATCAGCAAAAGATTTGCGGTTCGGGGCTATGCCCACGGGGAGGACGTCATTCCCCGGTGATATGATAGCACGTTATCTTTGATTTGTCAAGATGTTACGGAAAAATTCTCCGGTGATATTCTGCGCGGGCATGCAGATAATATAACAGTGCAGCTGCCACTTTTCAGCTTGCAGGCGCTGCATTCATTATTAATAAAGGAGAACGAAACTATGAAAAAGCTTCTTGGCATAGCAGCGGCTATTGCAGCGGCGGCTTCGATCACTTGTGCGGCTTCTGCGAACAACGGCGGCGTTGTCGGCGGTGTGGTAGGCGCAGGTGAGGATATCGTAAACGGCGTCGTTGACGCAGGCGAGGATATCGTGAATGGCGTCACCGGTGGTGATACAGGTACGACAAGCAGACCCGGCAGCACTTCCGGCACAACGGCTGGCGGTAATAACGGCGCTAACGGTACGGTTTCTGGCACGACTAATGGCAATACTACCACTGGTACTAACTCCGGCATGAATTCCGGCACCACATCAGGCACTACAAGCGGGACCACGACAGGGACCGCAGGCAACCCCAACACCGGCGTTCCTTTCAACGCGGCTGCGGCAGCTGCTGCAGTACTCGGCGCGGCAGGCGTGGCGCTTTCTATCAGACGGGATAGCTGAATTAGTTAAGTTAAGTTATAAGCAACGTGCGTTTCTTGAAAGGAACGCACGTTGTTCTTTTTTGCTAAATTTATTATTCGTTTTGCCTAAAAAAAAATGTAATTTATGTGTAAAACGACAGTTGCTTTTTTTCTGGTTTTATTGTACAATATACAAGAGGATTTAGTGTTTGCTATCCGCACATTTTATTTTAGGAGGATCAATTCTTATGAAGTTAAGAAGAGTTTTAGGCGCAGTTGCAGCTGCTTCCGTTGCTGTTGCTGCTATCTCTGTTCCCGTTTCCGCTGCAAGCGTAAAGAAGTTCCAGGTACTTAGTGCTGGTTCACCTTCCGACAATGTCTACAAATCTCCTGTTGATGGCAAGATCGACCTGACAAAGGTTAAGACTGTTAAGGCTGTTATCACTTCTACCGTTGATGGTAACGGCGGTCTGGGCTGCAACGACGCTGCTTCTGGCAAGTGGGTACAGACTGACTTTAATTTCACTGCTGGCACACAGGAAGTTATTCTCAACGTTGACGGTATCACAGTTGATGATTCCGCTGGAGATGGCTTCGTAGTACAGCTCGGTATCTGGTGGATGAACGGCGAGGGTACTCTCACTATCGATTCCCTCGAACTGCTCGACGCTGACGGCAAGGTTCCTGAGGTAGTTGTTGTTACCGAGGCTCCTGCTGACACAACCGCTCCTGCTGACACAACCGCTCC
>ULTX01015126.1_pt1 | contig 86391 bp, 63 predicted proteins | sample 1958041 | NCBI WGS metagenome assembly ULTX01 (sample SAMEA4835747, study PRJEB28245) | human gut metagenome | biome: gut microbiome; material: fecal sample | place: Denmark | collected 2008
TACTGATTATCAGGGACTTATGAGCATACAAGATAATACAAATACTTGAATATCAGCATCTTATCTTTATCCAACAGAACTGCGGATAAACCATTTATATTAATGTAAGGTTATGATGTTAAGCATGTTGGTTTCATGGCCTGTCCGTCTCCTGTCCCTGCAGAATGGCCGGTTGCGTGCCGTCATCTTGCGGTAGATTGGCTGATGTCTCGGTAGCGGTTTCCTGTATCTTGCCGCTTATCTTGCCGAAATACCCAAGGCAGGTATCCCGCCATTCCTCGGCGTTTTCCAGCTGGTGGTCGAGCAGGGCGGACACAATCATGAAGCGTTCGGTGTCAACATACGGACGCATTCTTTGCCATGTGCCGATAAAACGGCGCACTTCGTCCACTCCTCGGTTATAATGTGCCGAGAGGTTCTCCCATAATGTTTTGCCGTTTTTCATCTTGTAGTCCCAGCTTACATGGTGGAACCACAGCAGGTATTCCTCTGGACATGCGTTGATGTCATTGTAAATGCTGTCGTATGGGTGGCGGTACTGGCCTACGGCGTCCGTCCCCGTGCGTGTACGGTCAAAGCCTATGCCGAGGCTGTCAGCCTTGTGGTAGTACACGGGACACCATTCTATGGGATAGTTCGGGTACAGACCGTCAGGCTCCGGGCCGTAGTGGTGGTCGGCTTTGAATATGTGGTGTAGGCCAAGCGGCATCATATAGTCAACGCATGCTTCACGGCTGGCCTCCATTACGGCAGTCATCGGATTGATGAAGGCCGTGTCACGTGTGAATGTTTGTGCCAGCCATTCGCGCGCAATACTGTCAGATGCCAGTTCGGGGTTCCATGCCAGTCGGCCGAACGCATACCAGTTAGACTGTGAGAACGGATGTCCGCACCAATTAGTGTTGTCGCCCGTGTTTGCAACACCAACGATTCCTTGCAGCTGTTGTGGACTGACGAATGTGAAAAACTCCTTCCACATCGGCGCAAGGTACACCAAATGGCGGCTCTGCCCGAGGTATTCCTGCGTTATTTGCAGTTCCACCCACATTGGAGTATGTTTCATTCTGTCGAATATCGGGGCGTAAGGTTCGCGTGGCTGGAAGTCGAGCGGCCCGTTCTTTGACTGTAGGATAACATTATCCGCGAACTTACCGTCAAGTTCCTCAAACTCGGTTACGGCTTGCTTAACCCTGTCTTCACCTTCGTGGTTGCCGTAAACAAAGCTGCGCCACATCACAATCCCGTTGTATGGGGCAAGCGCCTTGGCCAGCATGTTGGCGCCTTCGGCATGCGTGCGATGATAATCTCCAGGTCCGGGTTGGCCTTCCGAGTTGGCTTTTACAAGAAATCCTCCGAAGTCTGGAATCTTCTTATATATTTCTTTTACTTTCTTTTCCCACCATTCCTTTACCTTTGCGTCTGCCGGATCGGCCGTTTCCAGGCCGCCAGCGGCCATTGGCGACGCAAAGTTCACCGCAAGATAGGTCTTTATTCCGTAAGGACGCATCATGTCGGCTATTACTTTTATCTTGTCAAGATATTCGGTGGTGAGGATATATGGCGATGCATTGACGTTGTTGAGCACGCTGCCGTTTATCCCGATTGATGCATTTGCGCGGCAGTAGATGGTCAGCCGTTCTTTCAGGTCCATGCTCATGGTGCCTTTCTCGCCGTTTATCTCGTCCCATTTCCATATACTTTTGCCTGCGTATCCGCGTTCTACACTTCCGTCGGGGTTGTCCCAGTGGTTAAGTATACGGTACGGAAATGCGGGCGACGACGATGAAACACAAACTGACGGACTTATCCTGAACTTATTGTCGGCAGCGGACAGATTGGTGTCTTGTCCCGTTTTGCCGCTGTAAATCTCGCCTTTTGTCTGTTGCATGCGCAGTAACTCATAAGCTCCATACAGCAGTCCGGCACTACGGCGGGCTTTGACAATGAGCGAACCGTTCTTCCCTGAGCGCTCTATTTTGAAGCCGTCGTTGTCAGGAAGGCTTTTGTCTCTTGACAGTATAATGTCACAACCGTTCCAGAATGCAGCAAGTTCGCTGACGGCTGTTTGCGCGATGTCCGACTTGTCGGAAGTTTCAATCTTGGCTGTGCATGCCCCACGCTGTTTGTTCAGCCATAATCTTGAACCGTCATCGGCTTTTGCCGTGATGAAGATTAGTGCCGTCATCGCGGCTATTGTAATTCTTTTCATGTTCATGTTGCGGCTTTTTATCTGGTTATAGAGTACTTTCATTCTGGGCACTTGATTTCTCTTCCTCTCCTTGTTTCCTATGCTTATCGGCATATTCGGACGGAGACATTCCAAAATGTTTCTTGAATACGGTGGAAAAATGGGTCTGGTTGTTGAATCCAACGTTGTAAGCCACTTGCGTGATGTTTATTTTACCTTCGCTGATAAGTCTTGCGGCTTGTTTCAATCTCAGGTTACGTATGAACTCGCCGGTGGATATTCCCGTTATTTCCTTCATCTTTCTGTGCAGTTGGGCACGGCTTATTCCTACGTCTTCGGTTAGTTCTTCCACGTTGAAGTCAGGGTTGGATATGTTCTTGTTGATGGATTTCATTATGCGTTCCATCAGTGCGTCGTTATTGCCTTTTACCTTTATCTGCTCCATTTTGTCTTCCTGCGTCTGTGCTCCGGAGAATTTTCCCTTGAGTCTTCGCGTCTTGTCAATAAGGTTTTCAATCATTATGCGGAGCTCAGTCATGTCGAACGGCTTGGGCAGATATGCGTCTGCGCCTTTCTTGAAGCCTTCAAGGCGGTCAGAGGCATCTGACTTTGATGTAAGCAGTATTACAGGAATGTCTGACACAAGATTGTTGGTCTTGATATTTTTAAGGAGCGTAATACCATCTATGCCTGGCATTACGATGTCTGATATTACGAGGTCGTAGCGCCGTGAGAGCAGCGCTTGGAGCGCATCATGCCCGTTTGTGAAATTGTCGAACTTGTACCAGTCGCCCAGTTCGTGCTTTATGTACGTGGCAATCTCCGGGTCATCGTCAACAATCATTATTGAGTAGTTCTTGCTGGCGTGGCGGCGAGGAGCGCTCTTGTCGGCACTTTGTGCTTCTGCATTCACTTCAACGATTTCCTCCGGCTTAAGATGTGCATTTCCGGTGCGCAGCGTTATGGTCATCAGAGCCCCTTGCTTACCGTCCGTACGGTTGCTTGCCTTTATTTTTCCGCCGTGCATTTGTATTAGCGTACGGCAGAGGTTCAGGCCTATTCCTGTACCGGCAGTCTTCATTCCGGTAGTGTTCTTGCCCTGGTAGAAGCGGTCGAACAGCTTGTCCGTGTTCTCGTCGTTGAAGCCTATGCCCGTGTCTTGTACCTGTACGATGACAGTTTCGCCGTTCTGCCGTACTTTTATGCATATCTCGCCACCGTCGGAAGTGAACTTGAAGGCATTGGAAAGAAGGTTCTGTATTACCTTGTCGAAATTTGTGCGGTCAATCCATGCATATACTTCTCCGTCGTTCTCGAGTTTGAGGGATATGTTATGTGACCGTGCGTTGCTTTGGAACATAGCCATGACTCCGCTGATTTGCGTGCCAAGTTCGGTGTTCTGGCAGTGCAGGTGCATTTGGTTCTTGTCTATGCGACGTTCGTCAAGGATTTGATTGACCAACAGAAGCAGGCGTTGCGCGTTGCGGTCAATCGTATCTATGTCGGCGATTGATTCCTTGTCGGTGATTTTTTGTTTCAGCTTGTTGAGCGGACCGAGTATCAACGTAAGCGGTGAACGTATATCGTGAGTGGCGTTTATGAGGAAGCGCATTTTCGCCTCGTCCAGTTCTTCACGCTTGTTTTTCTCGTATTGCCTGATGAAGTATGCCGTGATTGAGGCGAGCAGTACGATGTATATCACCCACGCGGTGGTCGATGCATACCAAGGGTCGTTCACAATGATGGTTATTTTCTTTGTCTGCCGTGAGTATTTGCCGTTGCATTCGGCGCGTACGTAAATGTCGTATGTGCCGGGTGTCAGCTCATTGAACTGTATGGAGTTGGTACCGTCACGTACGGGAACCCACTCCTTGCTGTCGTTTATGCGGTACTGGAAGTGTATTTCCTCAGTGTGCTTGAAGTTTAGCAGCGAGAATTCCAGTTGCAGTATATTGCTGTTGTACGGTACCTCGAATTTATCCTTGAAGCTATATACCGACTTGCCATTGACGATAAAGTTGGTCAGGTATATGCTGTCCATCTCCATTGTGCTGTTCTTGACTTCCTCGGGATAGAACACTGTCACTCCGTCGTTTGTCCCGAAGGCTATCCTATCGTTGTTTTTCGAATGCAGGGCGGCCCCCAGGATATATTCGTATGTGGACAGTCCGTTGCCGCTAAGATGGCTGATGAATTTGCGGGCCTTCCTGTCGTATAGCAATATTCCACGTGCCGTACCCAGCCAAATGTCGTTGTTGTTGTCTATGACAATGCTGTATATAAGGTTGTTGCGTATCAGTTCCGAGCCGGGAAACAGCCTTAGGTTGCCTGTGCGCTTGTCATATTCGTACAGGCCGTTGTTGGTGCCGATTAAAATCCTGCCGTCGTGGGTCTCGCCAAACGACAGGCTCTGCATGTTCTTGAGCAAAGTGACTCCCTTGAGCACGTAGAAATCGTAGTTGCGTGTGTCCATGCATGACACTCCGTTGGCGCTTCCTAACCACAGCAGGCCGTCGCTGTCGATGAAAAGGGCCTTTATCCAGTTGTTGCATATTGTGCCTCTTGCACGTTTGTCGCCCATGCTGAACGACAGGCTCTTGCCCGTACGTGTGTCATATACGCACAGGCTTTTGCCGTAATCGCAGATGAACAGCCTGCCCTGGCCGTCGTCCGTCATGCAGTTGAGGCCCCATCCGTCATATCGTGCCTTCTCTTCTGAACGTCCTGTGTACGGGTCGTATGCGTACAAGATGTTCTCCGTGCATAGCCAGAAGCGGCCCTGCCGGTCGCGGTATATGGTGTTAGAGCCGTATGGCGAGGTTGGGTGGGCCGAGATGTTGCCGTTTTTGTCGAATTTGTATACGCCGGCTTTCTGCACGGTAGCCCATATGTCGCCGTCATTGCCGCCGGTGATGGATGACACTCCGCTGCCGAGAAAGTATTTCTGCGACGTGAAGTCCCAACTGCTGAAGGCTTCCTTGTCTTGGTTGAGAAGGTATATTCCCCTCTTGTAGCAGCTCACCCAGATGTTGCCGTCCTTATCCTCGAGGATGTCGTTCACGTTGGAAGTCGATAGGTCAAAGCTCTTGTCCTTGGTCTTCACCTGCTCCAGTCTTGTGTAGCCGGCGGGTATCTTCATCAGTCCCCGGCCAGATGTGCCTATGTAGATGTTGCCCTTACGGTCGGAAATGCCTTTCCTTATCGAGACGTTGCGGCTCAGTATGCCCATGTCGTACTCTGTGGCGGTAAGCCGTCGGGTGGCGTAGTCGTATCTCATTATGCCGTACATGCACACTACGAGGAAACCCTTTGCGTCGGCCTTTACGCAGTTGATGGTCGGTCCGCACGATGTCTTGAAGTCCGTGAAGGTAGTCTGCCCCTTGTTGTCGGTGTGCATTTTCGTTATCATGGAGAAGGGCATGCTTATCCACAAATCGTTGTTCTTGTCGATAAACAGGCGGTTGACGTACTCGTAAGAATTCTTCCATCCCGGTATGTTCTCCTCTATTATGGTTTGTGTACCGGCTTTTATCTTGAAGAGGCCATAGCCGGCAGTGCCTATAAGGATGTCGCCCGAGGCGGTCTGTATGATGTCTTCCACCCTTGGTGTAAGTGCTCCGGGGAAAGGATACTTCTTGAAGCTGTCGTTCTCGTAGTCGTAACTCATAAGCCCCTGTGCGCACCCTATCCACAGGCGGCCGTCACGGTCGGCGAAGGTCTTGGATATGTCGTTGCTGAGCAGCGACGTAGAGTCGGTGTCGTTGACGTTGTTCTTTATGTAGTGGGTGAATCGGTAGCCGTCAAATTTGTTCAGTCCGTTTTCTGTCCCGACCCAGATGTATCCGTACCTGTCCTGCCCGACGCAGTTGGTCAGGCTGCTCATAAGCTGGTTGGTGGTGTAAAGCCGGCCGCTATCGGCTACGGCCAGCAGTGTGGCCATCATGTATGCCGCCATGCTGATGAGCGTGATGGGGCGCATACCGTGGCGTACGTGCTTATTGAGTCTTGAAAATCGTAATGTTTTCATTTGTTTTCCTTACGTTTTGTATCTTTGTCTTTGGCAGTGGTGTGTAGCTTGAAGCAAAACCAGCATATATTGTTTTAATCCGTAAAGGTGGCCTTTCGGCGTTTAAAAGGTGGCTTTTCGGGCTGTGAAAGACCGCCTTTTGCATGGCGGTTGGCACCCTTTCGGGTTGTCGCCTGTGCTGTTTGTCGGGTTGATTTGTTTCCGGTAGAGCCTATACGGCTTGCGAAAGTAATCAAAAATACCCGTATGCCAAAATATTGTTTGTCATTTTTCGGTTGCGGCCGAGCCTTCACGCGACCTTTCCGAAGGCTCCATGAACAGGTAAGACGGAGTGTAGCCGCCATAGTCTACGACTATCTTTTCAAATACAATCCCCGGGTCATAAGGGCTTATTGTCAGCTCGTGTGTGCCGCCATTGCCGTCGCCGAGCGGCAGGGTTACCACGCTTTCCACCGCGCGGCGCGCCACGGTGGGGTAGTATACGGTGTAGGCATTGTCGGGTTTCTCGTTCAGGTTTTTGTTGAAATTCACTTTTTGGGGTGTGCAGCCGTCGATGGACACTCCGTAGCAAAGACCTCCCTGGTTAAGGAAATCGAGGGTTGACTTCACCACTATGTGTACGTTTACTTTACCGTTGTCGGTACGTGTGCCTGCCGGCAGCGTGAACCTGTATGACAGCGAGGCTCCGTCCGTGGCCTTGGTATATGGAGTGAGCGCCATGCCTCCTTCGGTCCTGCCGATATACGGGATATATGTCCAGGTGGCTTCTGCTGCGTTGGCCATGCCATACCAGCTGCCGGCCTCCATTGCCACGTAGCCGTTGTCGCCCTTGTTGACGAATCCGCCGGCGCCGTTATCCGCCACGCGCAGCACTTCGGGCTGTGTGTCAGCGGCAAAGCTGTCGTTCCAGTCGGTGTAGCCGATGTGCTTTTGGGTCATCATGCCGTTCCATTTGCCTCCGGCTATGTCGTGGTTGTATTGTGCGCAGAGCATCGAGTCGCGCTTGAAAGCCCGCTCTACATGGTCAGCCCAGACGTTGGCCTCTGGGTCGCCGAGAGTGTATAGCCTGTGGTTCATGGCCTGGGCGTAATACATCTGGTACAGGTTTGACATGGCCTGGACCGGGAACAACACCAGCTCGCGGTAAGCGTCGCGGTATTCTTCGGGCAGGTCAATGTACTGCCTTAACGCCTCGGCCTCCAGCCTCATGTAGTCGTCGGCCACTTGCCTCCACTCGCCCGTCTTTGTATTATATGTGTTGCGGTCGAGCATTTCGGGGGTCACACGCCCGTTGTATTTAAGATAAAGGTTTATTATGCGTGCTGCCTCGTCGGCCTGTTCCGCTCCGAACTGTTGCTCGCAGAACATCCGTATATGTTCGGTTACGGTTCCAGGCGTGAATCTCTTGGGGTTCCAGGCCATGTCCATGAACAGGGATATGGCATATTCCATAGGCTTCAGGTCGCCTACGTTCAGTATCCATAGGCGGTCTATGCCGTAGTCGTAGGCCAGACCGAGCTGTTCGCACATGTTCTGTGGAGGCGTGCAGTTGAGCCATTTGGAGTTGCGTGGCGCGCCAACGTAGTCAACATGGTAGTACAGACCCCATCCTCCGGCTCTGTCGCGCTCGCCGGCTGACGGTACACGCCTTACGTTTCCCCAGTTGTCGTCGCATAACAGCAGGGTTACGTCGTCAGGAATCTTCATCCCGCGGTCATAATAGTCGAGCACTTCCTTGTACAATGCCCATACCTGCGGCGTCTCCTTGGCCGGCCGGCCGGTTACGTCGCTTATTATCTTACGCTGGTTAGTGAAGATGTTTTTCATCAGTTTCATGTTCTTCTCGTACTGCGGCACGTACTCATGGTCCTTGCCTTCCGCTCCGCCCATGGGCGCGTCGCCGTCTCCACGCATACCTATCGTTATAACGTCTTCAGTGCCTTTGGCGCGTTCAATGCCTTCACGGAAAAAGCGGTCGATAACGTCTTTGTTGGTGGCATAGTTCCATTCTCCGTATTTGTCGCGGTTGCGTGCCCACTCCTGATGGTTGCGCGCCATCGGCTCGTGGTGCGACGTGCCTATCATTACGCCCATTTCGTCGGCCGTTTTGCTGTTTAATGGGTCGTCGGCGTAGAATGCCCAGCTCCACATGGCAGGCCATAGGAAGTTGCCTTTGAGGCGGAGTATCAGTTCGAAAACTTTTGAATAAAACTTGTGATTGCCGTAGTCGGTGCCAAAAGTGTTCTTAACCCAAGTGGTGAGGCTCGGCGCCTCGTCGTTGAGGAATATGCCGCGATAACGCACGACGGGTTCACCGTCGGTGTATACACCTTTTTTTATATATATGCGTTCGTGGCGCTTCACAGGCGTGTCGGCCCAGTAGTACCATGGCGATACGCCTATTTGTCTTGAGAGTTCGTATATTCCGTATATCGTTCCGCGGCGGTCGCTGCCTGCTATTATCAGTTTCCCGTCGGCAATGGTTATAATATATTTCTCGCGTTTGCCTTTGAGGGCACTCTTGTCGATGGCTTTCGCTTTAACCAGCCGGTCAATTTCGTGGGAGTGGCCGATGGTGCCCGCTATTATACGTGCTGTGGCGGCATTGCTTGTTGTGCGTGCCGTGGCTCCGCATACCTTGTTTATGTCGGTGGCAAGGTTGGCGGCCGCAATGCCCACTCCTTTGCAGTCTTTGGCGTCTATGTATATTTCGGCCTTGTTGTCGGCATTCAGAAGAAAGTCTCCGGACGTAAAGTCTACAAAGCGTTCGGCGGCATTTATATTTGTTGCAAATGCCAATAATGATAGTAAAATAGTTGCAAGGTTGATGTGTTTCATGTTCATTGATTTTCCTGCAAAAATAAGTATATGTGTCTGAAAATCATAGATTATTTGTTCAAAATAAACGATGGTGATACAAATTGAAATGCAACTGCGACAAAAATAATTTGGTGTTATAAAAGTATGGTGTACTTTTGCAACATAACAAAACCAATGGTCGGGGCAGGTGAGGCCCGGGCTTTTCAATCTGTTTTAGCTTTATATCATGAAAACTGGAATTACTTGTATCGGAAAACTGTTACTGTCCTTGTTGTGTGGAATGGTGTTCACGGCCAACGCCGCCGGTAGTGGCGACGGCAAAGGGTGGACGGCTACGTGGGCGGCAGCGCCCCAATTGGCATCCGGTGTAGACATGCCGGCGGGCTCAGACTTGTCGAATAGCGCGTTGCGCCAGGTCATCCATGTGTCAACAGGTGGCGATGTGCTGCGCCTGAAGTTGTCGAATGAATATAGTAAGGCGCCTGTTGAAATTAAGTCGGTATATATAGCTGCGGCTGCCGATTCGTGTGATATTGACGTAAAGTCGGCTGAATACCTGTCGTTCGGTGGTAAGCGCAGTGTTACAATACCTGCAGGAGGTGTCGTAGTGTCGGATGGAGTAAAGTTCGGACTTTCACCTTTGCAGAGACTTTCGGTCACGATTAATTATGGAACTACGCCCAAGGAGGCTACAACTCACCTCGGTTCGCGCACTACATCATATATAATAAAAGGTGAGGCGAAACCTAAGACAAGTTTCAGGAATGGCGAGAGAGTGGTTCATTGGTACAATATAGCTTCGTTGGATGTAATGGGCGGCGCCGAAGTTATAGCCGTAATAGGCAACTCTATAACCGACGGCCGTGGCAGTACCACCGACATGCAGAACCGCTGGACTGATGTTTTTGCGGAAAGCCTGCATGCGGCCGGAGCCGGTATGGGCGTGCTAAACCTTGGTATCGGCGGTAATTGTGTGTTGAAAAACGGCCTTGGTACGCCGGCTGTCAAGCGTTACGACCGTGATGTCCTTGCACAAGCCGGTGTGACAAGAGTTGTTATCTTTGAAGGTGTTAACGACATAGGTGGTATAGACGGCAATGCCGAGACTATAGTTAAAGAACTTATTGACGCGTATAAGCAAATGGCCGAGAAGGCCCGTAAGCAAGGACTTAAGGTGTACTGCGCCACTATCACTCCATTCAAGGGAAATTCGTATTATTCTCATTTCCATGAAGCCGCAAGGTTAACGGTTAACGACTGGATACGCGGTAGTAAGTGTTTCGACGGCGTGATAGACTTCGATATGCTCATGCGTGATCCGTCTGATGTTTCATCTATCCGACGTGGCTTCCATGAGGACGGCCTGCACCCTAATGCGGCAGGTTATAAGATGATGGGCGAATATGCGGCTGATGTTATATTGAAAGGTAAATAAGCCGGTATGCCCGCATTCCGATTGTTAGTGCAACATTAACTTCTTTAAATCATAAATATATGCAAAACGAAACAGACATACGCCTTTCCGACCATGAGGCGAAAGGCTTTTATAAGCTGTCTTGGGTGCAGCGTATAGGCTTCGGGTCTGGTGATTTGGCCCAGAATCTTATCTACCAGACCATTTCAATGTACCTGTTACTGTTTTATACCAATGTTTACGGACTAAACCCGACATCCGCGGCGTTCATGTTCCTGCTCGTGCGTATCGTGGATGTTATCTGGGACCCAGTGGTTGGAGCGTTTGCGGATAAGCATAATCCGCGTTTCGGCAAGTACAGGTCTTATCTTCTGTTGGCCGGTGTCCCCCTTACAGGCTTCGCCATACTGTGTTTCTGGGACGGTTTTTCAGGCTCATTGGCTTATGCCTATTTTACTTACGTTGGTATGTCAATGCTTTATACTCTTATTAACGTGCCCTATGGAGCTTTGAACGCCTCGCTTACACGTGATACGAACGAAATAACCGTTCTTACGTCCGTGCGTATGTTTATGGCAAATTTGGGAGGACTTGCCGTTGCCTACGGCATACCTGTGCTTGTGGCAAACTTGTCGCCGAATGGTAAGATGAACTCTGTAGAGTCGGCAGGGGCATGGTTTACAACTATGTGTATTTATGCGGTAATAGGTTTGCTGTTGCTCATATTCTGTTTTTCGCAGACTAAGGAACGTGTCGTGATGGATAAGGCTGAGACGGCAAACGTGAAAGTCAGTGACCTTTGGGTGGAATTCCGTCGTAATCGTCCGCTCCGTATACTTGCCTTTTTCTTCATTACAGCATTTGCAATGATGTCTGTCGGTAATGCGGCCGGCTCTTACTACATGATTTATAACGTGCATGCCGATGCGTCGCAGGTAGCCAACTTTATGGCGTTGGGCTCCATTCCGGCGTTTATTTTTATGCCAATGGTTCCGGCCATAAAGCGTAAGGTCGGCAAGCGTGGCATGTTTAATATATTCCTTTCGGTGGCAATAGTTGGCATGGCTCTACTTTATGTAATATCCGTAGTGCCGGTGCTGCGTTCGCAGATATGGCTGGTATACGTTGCACAGTTTATCAAGTCTACGGGAGTAATCGTGGCAACGGGTTATATGTGGGCACTTGTTCCCGAGGTTATTTCTTATGGAGAGTACAAACACGGGAAGCGTATTTCTGGTATAGTCAACGCCCTGACAGGCATATTCTATAAGGCAGGAATGGCTCTTGGCGGCGTAGTTCCTGGATTGGTACTGTCTTTTGTCGGGTTCGACCAGACCAACGAGGTGTCACAGTCGCCGTTCGCTGAGCAGGGAATACTCTGGCTCGTGGCTGTAATTCCGGCTCTTCTGCTTGGCCTTGCAATGTTCATTATTTCAAAATATGAACTTAGTGACGAGGTGGTTGATAAAATAAATATGGAAATAGAGAAACGATCCAAAAACTAATATTTGCCGATTATGAAACTGAAAGCTGTCTTTTTATTGTTTGGATTGTGGCTTGCCCAGACGGTATCTGCTGCCAATGATGGAGATACGATGAAGGATGTTCTCGGCAAATACTTTACTGTCGGTGCTGCAGTAAATACTGACATCGTATATGGACGCAGTCCGGAGGAGGCGAGGATTGTTACAGATAATTTTAATTCAATTGTTGCCGAGAATTGTATGAAGGGTGAGGTTATACATCCGGAAGAGAACACTTATTTCTGGGATGACGCCGACCGGACTGTCAAATTTGCGGAGGACAATGGGCTTGACATTATCGGGCACTGTCTTGTATGGCACTCACAGCCACCAGAATGGATGTTTACTTATGAGAACGGAGATACTGTTTCGCGTGCCGTATTGATAGATCGTATGTACCATCACATTACCAATGTTGTATCACGATATAAGGGTAAAATAAAGGGTTGGGATGTTGTTAATGAGGCCGTTAATGATGACGGGACTATGCGGCAGTCTCCGTATTATAAGATAATAGGGCCGGATTATATCAGGTTGGCATTTGAATTCGCCCATGAAGCTGACCCTAATGCCGAGCTTTACATTAACGATTTTTCTATGGCAAGCCCAGGGAAACGTGCTACTATTTGTAAAATAGTGAGACAATTGAAGGCAGATGGTTGCCGTATAGACGGTATAGGAATGCAGTCGCACAACGGAATCGATTATCCTGATTTGGATGAATATGAGGCCTCCATTGATTCCTTTGCCGCATGTGGCGTAAAGGTGATGATAACCGAGCTTGACATGAACATGCTGCCGTCTCCTGATGATTTCAGCGGTGCTGACATAAGTCAACATTTTGATTATCAGGATAAATTGAATCCTTATAAATCAGGACTTGACAGTAAGGGTCGGAAACTGTTTGAAAAGCGTTATCTTGATTTCTTTGGTATTTATTATAGGCACCGCCATCAGATTTCACGTGTTACCTTTTGGGGAGTTACCGATAAAGGTTCGTGGCTTAATGATTTTCCTGTAGAGGGCCGTACTAATTATCCATTGCTGTTTGACAGGGAGAACAAGGCTAAGCCTGTAGTCGAGAAAATAATAAAATTGTTTAGTGAATAATACGGACAGATAAAGGAATGTAGGTAGTTCAGGGTATCTGTGTGCTGCTTTTCCGGGTATTCGGCAAAGTGTCCTATATTCCTTTTCTGCCTTAACATGTTTGTTACAAACCTTAAAATGATAAATGTTTATGAAAAAAGCAAGGTATCTTTTCCCGAGTGATTACATGGCAGACCCGTCTGCTAACGTCTTTAACGGAAAGCTGTACATTTATCCTTCGCATGATTGGGATTCAGGAGCGGCTTTTGATGATGATGGCGGACATTTCGAAATGAAAGACTATCATGTACTTTCACTTGACGATGTTGAGAACGGTGAGGTTACCGATCATGGTGTTATACTGGCATTGGAGGATATTCCTTGGGCTGGGAGACAACTTTGGGATAATGACGTGGTGGAGAAAGACGGTAAGTATTATCTCATCTTCAGCGCAAAGGACAAAAATGATGTGTTCCATCTTGGAGTTGCTGTGGCCGACCGCCCCGAAGGTCCTTTTAAAGCACAGCCTGACCCAATACGTGGCTCTTATTCGATAGACCCATGTGTCTTTAAGGATGATGACGGCTCGGTATATACCTATTTCGGAGGCTTGTGGGGAGGACAATTACAGCGTTACAAGGAAAACAAGGCTATGGGAAAGGAATACCTGCCTGAAGGAGATGAAAATGCCTTGCCGTCGCGCGTCGCTAAAATGACCGACGATATGCTCCAGTTTGCGGAAGAGCCGCGTCCGGTATTGATTATAGACGATAATGGCAAACCCTTGAGGGCTGATGATCCACACAGATTCTTCGAGGCCTCATGGATGCATAAGGTAAACGGTAAGTACTATTTTTCATATTCTACGGGAGATAGCCATTTACTTTGCTATGCCGTAGGCGACAATCCTTACGGGCCGTTTACATATAAAGGAGTAATCCTTGAACCTGTTGTCGGGTGGACAACTCACCATTCAATAGTAGAATATAAAGGTAAATGGTATTTGTTCCATCATGATTGTGTTCCTTCAAACGGCGTGACTTGGTTGCGCAGCGTTAAGGTTATGGAGCTTGATATGGACTCTGACGGCAATATAAAGACCATGCGTAGTGAATAAATACCTTGGTGGATAAATCAACAAATCTATTTCCATAAATTGCGAACGGTCCCTTGAGTATTATTACTCTGGGGCCGTTCTCGTCATGGTAGGTTATGAAATGATTAACTATGTATTGCCGTTTTGTATGCGGTTTATCGCATCTTGTATCCTTTTTTTAAGCTCGTCTTTCTCCATTGGGCTTAGCGCAGTTTCGTTTTCCTGTCCAGTCCAATTCAGTATGTTGGTTATCTGTTGTATTTCCTGTTCGTTTGCCATCTTTAGTCATTTTTAATATTGACGGCAAACAATTAGCTTTGTACTCTTATATAGCTTCGGTTTTTGCTGCCATGAAGCGTAATTTTAGTAGGCTGCGGTGCATTAAGTTCCTTACCGACTGGTAATTTATGCCCATTATGCGGCAAATGTCGTCATACTTGCGCTGCTCTATATAATAAAGGTGTATTATTTGTTGCTGGCGTGGCGACAGGCATTTTACAAATTCGTTCAGCTTGTCCGTTTTCTTACGTTCTTCTTCAATACACTCCAGGTTGAACGCATCGCTCTCGTCGAAAAGCGTTTTAATGTTGTTATCGTTGATTTCGTTTTCGTACGTGTGGTTGTTGTGGCGGAATTCATCATTTATCCTGTTTCTCAGTGAGACGTACAGGTATGACTCGATATTAATCACGGTGTCGAGCTCGTTTTTCTTCGTGTATAGTTTTACGAACACGTCCTGTATGCAGTCTTTTATCATTTCACGGTCGCTCGTGAATTTTTCACCAAAGGCGAAAAGCTTGTCTATGGTTTTGTCGTAAAGTTCGGTAAAGTTAATCATAGGTTTTAGTTGTTTTGGTGCAAAATTAGGAGCGAAAGCATTAAATTAGTGGTAAAAATCGGTTTATAAATACGAAAAACAGGTATCGGCCATTACAACCGATACCTGTTGTCAGTTAATCCGAATATCGGATTATAATTTTTCCAACCACAATACTTTATCATTGCCGAAGTTGGTAATGGTAGAGGAACCGTCAAGTTTTTCTTTTTTCGAGAGCCTCTCTACCTTTCCATCCTGTACGTCGATGGCGTATGTGGCGTAAGTGCCCGGTTCGATACCGTTCATTGTAGGATGTCCGTCATGTGAATAAATTACGTATCCTACTTCGGGTGAGCCTATCATCTGTTGTTTGGAGTCGCCTTCACCGCTTATGTATGCCATCTTTGCCACGTCAGAAAGGAACTTCCCGTCCTTTACAGGCACGTTGGGGCATGAGCCTCCGGCCATCAGTATGGCCCATCCGTACTGCGGGTATTGCTGGGCAAAGAATGTTACGGCCTTGTCTGGATATTTTGTGCGGTATTCCTTTACGGCCTTGTATGCCTCGGCGAATCCTGTCTTGCCAACCTTCATCTTGCGCATGAACTGGCGTGGGGCCATGTTCTTTCCGGCGGGCGGAGCCCAAAGTCCTTGGGTGTTGTAGTGCCAGTAGCGGATGTCGATGATGTCCACGACCTTAGACAGCTCCGGGTCTGCCAGTATCGCGTCCTGGGCGTCCTTTGTGCAGCTGAGCGCAATGAGCGGATGACGGCCCGTTTCGGCCTCCCATTCGGCGATGGTCTCAAGCCAGAAGCGTGTGAAATGCAGCGGTCCGGTATATTCTTCGCTGATTAACTGAACTACGTTATCGTCGTCCTTGAAGTTCTCGAGGCACTGGCGAATGTACTGTTTGTGCAGCGTGCGGAGTTTAGGATTATCCACGTTGTAGAACTGTTCGGCCATGAAAATACGCTTGTCGCCGGTAAAAGGTACAGGCTCCGGGAAATCAGTGCCGTTCACGTTGTTCACCGTACGCCACGGACAGTCAACCCAGTGGGCGCCGGCCTCGAGGATGTTATGCTGGAAATAGTTTTCGTGGAACAGCATAAGTCCTTGCTTTGCTCCTTTTTCAGCAAACTCTTTCAGTCTTGACCAGTACCAAAGGTTAGGTTTGGTGAGGTCGTACAAGCTTAATCCGTCCCATGCGGTGCCTTTGCCTGTGCGCGAGAATGGCTGCTCGTAGAAAGGTGCCCATACGTCGCCGTCGGCGCGGCGTATACGTTCATGGTCCGTGCGGCGTAAGTCGTACCACAGCCCGTAGTTGTGGTCGAGCATGCAGAAGCCCTTAGCCTTCAGGTAGTTCACTACCGAGTCTATGCGGTCTGTCCAGCCTGTGCCTTCGCGTCCGGGCACGAATCTGGTAATGGCCGGCCTTGCGCCTTTCGCCACGAAATTGTCTTTTACGCGGCCCGACCACCACGGTATTTGGTATCTGTTGCCCGTGACAAGACGTCCGTCTACTGTTATATGTCCGTCGGTTACGGCGAACTTGGGCGTTTGGGCAGCGTCCTTGGCGTCTTTATTGCCTTTTATTTTAATATTGTTAATGTCTTTTACGCCAGCTGGGTCGGTGCTTGCCGTGTATGGGATTGAGTCGAGCCACATCTCGAGTGTTAGTCTCGGTTCTGTCAGCGACTGCCTTGCCATTACCTGTGCCTGTTCTATTTCGGGGCTGCTTGAGGCGTTGGTGCTTCTCGGCAGGATATATCCGTTGATGGCTTTACCTTCTCCCATGCGTTTTTCCAGTTGTGCGTAGAACAGGCTTCTGGGATGTACGTGGTCGTTGCTGCTTGTCCATTCGGCGTTGCCCGTCAGTGTTCCCCAACAGCCGTGGGCGCTGCTGCGGTTGTCGGCGTCGGGCGAATAGCACCAAAGCGTTGAGCCGGTACATTGCCACAGCATGCTGTTGGCAGTGTTCCAGCCTGTTCCGAACTGGAATTGTTCAAGGTTCTTGAAGGCTATGTCGTTACCGTCGATGTTCACAATGTCGAACAGAAGGCCGGCTGCCCATGACCCTATGCTGCCGCTGAAGCCGAGGCTTTCCTCACCTTCGCACTGTACGAAGGCGTTGGGCCCTGCAGCGCAGAACCCTGCCGCGAAGTCGTGTATGCCCTTACGTGATACGCAGCGCTGTATCAGTGTCTGCTGCCCGCGGGTGATGAACACGCCGCGTCGCCATCCGCCTACTTCTGATACCGGCTCTGAAGCGATGCAGTCTTCAACCGTGATGCGGCTTGTGTTCTTCTGTATGTTTACGGCGCTGCCTGCGAATGACCTGAAGTTTACTCGTCTTACCCAGCAGTCGCGCGTATTGTCCATCCATATAGCGTCCCAGCAGTGGTCTTCGTCTTTAGGATTCCATTGGTTGTGTTCAGACGCAAGGGTCATGTTCTCTACGCCGCATTCGGTTATTTCGCCCTTGTTGTGTCCTGTAACGACAAAGCCTCCTCCATATTTAGCGTCGAGGGTTGTCGTTATTGGGGCATCGATGGTTATGTCGTTACCTGTAGCGGATACGATGGTTCTATCCCAGGTTATGTCTATGTCGCCGGGTTTCCAGCCTGTGTAATCAAGTCCTCCGCCGAAATCGTGGCAGCCGAGTGACTCAATCCATTCCCTTGTCGACGGCCTGATTATCCTTATGCGGTCGCCGCTTTGCAGGCCTTTCGTTGTCGCCAGCGTGAGAGTTGTAGTTCCGGCGGGTACTTTGGCGCCGTTTACGGCAATGGTGTCTCCGCCGCTCATGCTCATGTCTCCCTCGATGTAGAGCAGCGCCCCGCGGTCTATTCCGCGCTTGACTATCGTTGTCTTGTCTTGTCCGGAGCCTCTCAGCACCACTCCCGATTCGCTGATGCGCAGCGGCTTGTCGATATTGAAAGTGCCGGCACCCAGCAGCACGGCGCCTCGGCGGCCGTTTTTGTCGGGTTTCAGTGACGACACGTAATCTATTGCCTTTTGCAGTATGTCGTGCATGTCTCCGTCACTACATTCTACATATACGGCATTGGCTACGTCAGGTATAGCCGTTTCGGAGGCGTGGTATCCGCATGTGGAGTAGTCCATAGGGATATACACCTGCTTTTCCTTGCCTGCTTTGGCGGTCGTGGCTACGCTGAGTCCCGCCAGCAACAGCGTTGCCAGGCAGCATTTAGTTAACAGTTTGTTCATATTTCGGTTAGTGTTTGATCATTATTCCTATACCGTTTAGAATAACGACGTTATTCCGTCTTTATTGTACTTGTTTCTGTCTGTTATTTTTTCGTTTGCGACATGGTGTTTAACTATTATTAAGCAAAGTTCAAGTACACGTGTTAATTAACTCATGTTAAATACGTATCGCGATGGCGTTGGCGGCCGTTTACCGAAAAACACCGTTTTTTTACACTGTGTGTAATGGCTTGGTAATAAGCATGTTATGCTCGATGAACAATTATTCCCATATCAAAGGCAATGTAAAATACGGCATATTGAAGTCTAAAAGACCGTGTTTGGCGTTGCCAAAGGCCGTTAATGGCATGTCCGAAGGCCGTCTTTAGCCTTGTATTTTCCCTCGCCTTGCGACGAATAACATATCCGAACAAATGTTTGATGTCCATTCGCTGGAAGTCTGCCGTATTCATGTCCTCTCACGACCCTGCATTATGTTAAATGCTGATGTTAAGCCGTCACCATGCTATTGTTAATTTAACTGAAATAAGAGTGGCGCATACATTTGTGTGGTAGTGTAAAGAACGGTATGGCGCAGACCGTTGCAAGAAATACGCAAAACAGGAAGTCGACGGTTTATGCGTATCCGTCGACTTCCTGTTTTACGTGGAGATATGTCAATTATTATTTGACTTCAATCGGCAGTGTTGCGTCAGGCAGTCCCTCCGAACTAACCGTCAGCGTAGCCGTTCCTGGCTGTTCACCCTCAACTATTACAACCAGCTTGCCGCTGAACAATGGCATTTGGTGCGAATTGAACGTCACGAGCGATGTCGCGTCGCCGTTGCATACAGCGCGGAACGAGCCTGCTCCCTTAACGTCAAAAGCCATTTCGTTGTCTGCCGTGGGGCATGGGTTGCCGTCTTTGTCAACGAGGCTTACCGTTACGAACGACAGGTCACGGCCTTTTGACGATATAGTCTGCCTGTCGGCATTGAGCACAATCCGTGCCGGTTCGCCCGCGGTCTTTACCGTCAGGGTATCGGCGGCGTTGCCCTTAGCGTCGTATGCCACTACGGTTATGTTGCCCGGCTGGTACACAACGTCGTTCCAGCGCAGGCGGTAGCGGTCGAGGCGTGATGATTTGTCATGCTTCTTGCGACCCTGGCTCTTGCCGTTGACGAAGAGCTCGGCCTCGGGATATGACGTGTAGCAGTACACTGGAGTGACTTCTCCCTCACGTCCCGGCCACGTCCAGTGCGGCAGGAGATGCAGTGTTGGCGAGTCCTTGCGCCAGTGGCTGCGGTAAAGCCAGTAGCGGTCCTTGGGCAGTCCGGCAAGGTCGCATATCCCGAAGTAGCTCGAACGCGACGGCCAGTACTCATTATAGGGCGTAGGCTCACCGAGATAATCGAATCCTGTCCACACAAACTCGCCGATAGTCCACTTGCGGTCTTCCTGCATTGCCCAGTCGTCGTCGGGCAGATTGCTCCACGAGCAGTACTCCGTGTCGTATCCCGAGCATTGTCCGTCCGGGTATTCGGCATCATACTGCACCTTCACCGGGAACTTGTACACGCCTCTTGAACTGACTGTCGAGGCCGTTTCGCTACCCAGCAGGAAGCCCTGCGGCAGCTGTTTTATGTTGTTGTCGTACTTATGCACTCGGTAGTTGAAGCCCGGTACGTCCATCACTTGCGCAAATCCGGACTTCAAGGCGTCTTCGGCCTTGTCCATACCTTGTGTCACCGGCCTTGTAGGGTCGAGCTTATGGCACAGGTCCTGCAGGTGGCGGGCTATCTCGCGGCCCTCTTCGCTCCACTGTTCGGGTATCTCGTTACCGATACTCCACATGATAATTGACGGGTGGTTGCGGTGGTTGAGCACAAGATTTGTTATGTCGCGGTCGCTCCACTCCTTGAAGAAGCGGGCGTATCCGTTCTTGCATTTAGGATAAATCCACATGTCGAAACTCTCGGCCATTACCATAATGCCCATCGAGTCGCACACTTCCATCTGCATTGTTGACGGCATGTTGTGCGAAGTGCGTATCGCGTCGCAGCCCATTTCCTTCATTATACGGATTTGGCGGATAAGCGCAGCCTTGTTCTCGGCCGCCCCTATGGGGCCCAAGTCGTGGTGGAGACATACGCCCTTGATTTTCCGGCTCACTCCGTTAAGGCGGAATCCGTGCTTTGCCGACACGTCGACGGTGCGTATGCCTACGCGCTTTGACGTCTCGTCAACCTGCTTGCCGCCGTCCAGAACGGTTGTCGTGAGCGTATATAAATAAGGTGTCTCGGGTGACCACAGCTGCGGATTCTCCACTTCGCCGGTAACCGTAGCGCGTCCGTCAGCCGGGGTTATGGGCAGTGTTTCTTCGTAAACGGTGTTGCCGTTGGCGTCGGTCAGCGTGAATCTTACCTTTGTGTTGCCGGCGTTCTCGTATCCGTCAACTTTGGCAGACATGTTCAAGGTAGCCTTTTTCGACGAGATTTTTTCCGTACGGAACCATCCTTCCCACTCGTTGAGCCGAGTTTTTGAAGTGACGATTAGCTTGACCGGGCGGTATATTCCGCCTCCGGGATACCAGCGGCTGCTCTCTTCCACGTTTTGCAGGTCAACCTCAACGGTGTTGCGTCCGGCCTTGGCGTATGGCGTGATGTCCACTCTGAAGGCGTTGTATCCGTATGCCCATCGTCCGGCTTCCTTGCCGTTGACCTTTACTACGGGCTCGCTCATGGCGCCGTCAAACAGCAGTTCGGCGTGCCCGTAGCCTTCAGGCAGGGTAATAGTGGTTTTGTAATGGCCTTTGCCTATCCACGGCAGGGCGCCCGAACGGCCCGATTTCTCGGTGGCCTCGGTCTCTCCGTCCTGCTCGATTGCTACGGTCTGCAAGTCCCATTTCTTGTCGAACGGTCCGTTGATGGCCCAGTCGTGCGGCACGCTTACCTGCTGCCACGTAAGTTTGTCACGTGAGAACAGCCAGCCGTCGGCCAGCGTGGTCACCTTTCTCTGCTGCGCGCCGCATATCGTGGCGGCAGAGAGTAACTGTAAAATAAGTTTTGTCTTCATTCTATTTAATTGCGGTTTTATGCTCTTCTTCTGCTTTGCCTTGGTATTAGTTTTCATGGCCGGGATGTTGTCCGGCAGTGTTTCCAGTTTACAAAAATAGTAAAAAAATGGGAATGATGTACTTTGCTTGTGTTTTTTTAGCCATTATGCGATAAAAATACGTATGCCATCTGTACGCCAGATGTGCGTTGGGTGTTAGCCGGCAGAGCCATTGCCGGCTGTCTGCCGGCCGTAATCCGTAAGCGTTTTGCTGGTTGAATGTTACTGTTGCGGCGTGGTACGGGGCGGTATCTTACGTTCCGTAACAAAACGAGGCCCGTTGCTTACGATTGTAAAAGGCCGTCTTCCGTAATGTAAAAGGTGGCCTTTTGCATCATGAAAGGTGCCCTTTCGCGACGTGAAAGACGGCAAACGGTAAAAAGATATGCCGATTAACCTCTTTTACCTGAATAAAGTCCTTTTTGTCTTTAAACTCCAATGAAAAAACTAAAAATACCATAAAAAGTTTTCTTTTGTCGCCTATTATGCCTAATTTTGCCGATTAATTGAATATATCTTGACGATGAAATATGCCATAATCGCGGCGGGCGAAGGCTCCAGGCTTGCTGCCGAGGGCGTGGCCGGGCCCAAGCCATTGGTGCGGCTTGGCGGCGAACCGCTTATAGACAGGCTCGTACGCATATTCTCTGACAACGGGGCTACGGGTATAGTGATTGTATATCGTGGCGGCACGGACGGCATGGCCGACCATATAGGCAGGCTATGCCGCGCCGGGGCGGGTGCCAGGCACGTGCCGGTAGAGGCGGTGGAGGCGCTTACGCCCAGCTCGATGCACAGCCTGATGGCCATTGCCGACAGGCTTGATGGAGCCCCGTTCTGCCTTACGACGGTCGACACGGTGTTCACCGAGAGCGCTTTCAGGAGTTATGTCGGCACGTTGTCTTCGGTAATAGGCGGCACTGCCGACGGTGTGATGGGCGTTACGGAATACGTTGACGACGAGAAGCCGCTATATGTGCGCACCGACGGCGACATGAACATAACGGGATTTCTTGACGAGAGCGAGGCGTGCCGTTTCGTATCGGCAGGGGTCTATGGGCTTGCCCCACGCTCGCTTGACGTGCTGAGGGAGTGCGTCGGGGCTGGCGAGAGCCGCATGCGCAACTTCCAGAGAGCCCTGCTGAGGAAAGGATTGCTCCTTAAGGCTTATGACATGGGCAAGGTGTTCGACATTGACCATGCTGCCGACATCGCCAAGGCAGAGCGTTTTATAGGCGTAAACGTATGAGTGGAGTACTCTGTGTATACCGTGCCGAACGCTTTTCGCCCAACTCTGTCGACCGTGACAGGGCCGTGATGGACGCCGTCGCCTTGCTTCTGGCCGGGAGAGGGATTGCCGTCAAGACCGTGGGCGAGGAGCAGCTCCGGCCTGACAGGGAGGTTGCCGTGGTGCTGACGATGGCTCGTTCGGCGGCGGCGCTCGACGTACTGGAGCGGATGGAGGCGCAAGGCTGTATGGTTATCAACGCTTCTGGGGGCGTAAGGCGTTGTGCCCGCAGCACGGTTGACCGCCTTATGCGGAGTGCCGGCATACCGGCCGCGCCGCTTTCGGGCAGCAACGGCTATTGGATAAAGCGTGGCGACGAGGCCGCCCAGGAACGTGGCGACGTTGTGCATGCTGCCGACGAGGCCGGCAGAGACGCCGCGCTGGGGCGTTTCAGGGCGAGGGGAATAAAGGACGTTGTCGTTACGGCGCATGTGGAAGGCGACCTTGTCAAGTTCTACGGAGTAGGCGGAACGGGGTTTTTCAGGACGTTCTATCCCGGCGACGGCCTATATTCAAAGTTCGGCGACGAGCTGGTGAACGGCCGTCCGGTGCATTACCGCTTCCCTGCAGACGACATGAAGCGCGACGCCGGGCGCCTTGCTTCGCTCGTAGGGGTCGACGTTTACGGCGGTGATTGTATCGTGCGCCGTGACGGGACGTATGCGTTCATCGACTTCAACGACTGGCCCAGTTTCGCCATGTGCCGCAATGAGGCCGCCGAGGCAATAGCCAAGATTGTTTGTGAGAAGGTAAAAAGACAGTAGACAAAAAGGTAAAAGCAAAACCATCCGATAGGATATGACCAAGTTTAAGGAAATTCTCTATGCTTCGATAAAGTCGACCGACACGGAGGAATGGCTCGACATGCACTTTAACAGGCCCGTAGGCCTGGTTATCGCGCTGGCCTGCAAGCGCCTCGGCATTCACCCCAACGCCGTCACTGCGGTATCTGTTGTGCTCGGCGTGGCGGCCGCGTGGATGTTCTATCATGCCGACTTGTACCACAACCTGGCGGGAGTGGCGCTGCTGATGTCGGCCAACTTCTGCGACTCGGCCGACGGACAGCTGGCCCGCCTTACGGGTAAAAAGACGCTTGTGGGGCGTGTAATCGACGGATTCGCCGGCGATATATGGTTCTTCTCCATATATTTCGCTTTGTGCTGCCGGCTCACGTTTCAGCTCATGCCGGGCGGTGTAGACGGCGTGTGGGGGCCGTGGATATGGGTGCTGGCGTTCATCGCCGGCGTGTTGTGCCATTCGCCCCAGAGCTCGTTGGCCGATTATTACCGCCAGATACACCTGCTCTTCCTCAATGGGCGGCAGGGTAGCGAACTTGACACGTACGCCGGCCAGCGTGCCATCTACGACGCCCTGCCCAAGGGCAGTCCGCTGATAGCCCGCATGTTTTACTACAACTACTCCAATTACTGCCGCAGCCAGGAGCGCCGTACGCCGTCGTTCCAGCGCATGATGGCGGCCGTGAGCGATAAGTACGGCGACGTGGCGTACATGCCGGAGGGGCTGAGGCGCAGGTTCATCGAGGGCAGCAGGCCGCTCATGAAATATACGAATATACTGACGTTCAACGTCCGCGCGGTATGTATTTATGTAACGTGCCTCGTTGGCTGCCCGTGGGTGTACATGCTGGTAGAGGTCACCGTTTTCACCATATTATATATATACATGCACAAGAGGCATGAAAGCCTGTGCCGTGAAATGATAAAGGAGATATGCAATGGTTAAGGGACTGATATTCGATTATGGCGGTACGCTTGACACGGGCGGCCGGCATTGGGGCAAAGTGTTATGGCAGGCTTATGTCGAAAGCGGCTCCGGCGTAAGCGAAGGTGACTTCCGTGAGGCGTACGTGTATGCCGAGCGCACGCTCGGACGCACCCTTGTCATACAGCCAGACTATACGTTCTACCGCACTCTTGACGCAAAGCTTGCCATAGAGCTCGGATGGCTTGAGGCCTCTGGGCGTATCGGCCGTAGCGGGAGAGGCCTCGACAGTCTGCGCCGAGCCATGCTCGACCGCCTTTACGGTGAAGTGAAGCGGCAGACGGAGCGAAGCCGCTACACGCTGGAACGGCTGAAGCCCAGGTATCCGATGGCGCTTGTGAGCAACTTTTACGGTAACATCGGCGTCGTGCTTGACGAGTTCGGCCTTGGCGGTCTGTTTGACCACGTAGTAGAGTCGGCCGTCGTAGGAATAAGGAAGCCCGACCCGCGGATATTCACCCTCGGCGTAGAGGCACTGGGGCTGGAGCCGGATGATGTTGTCGTAGTAGGCGACAGTTACGGCAATGACATTGTTCCGGCAAAGCGTGCGGGCTGTCATGCCGTATGGCTCAAGGGCGAGGGATGGACGGACGAAACGCATGACGAGACCCTTCCTGACGCAGTTATAACAGACTTGTCGCAGCTTGGATTAAACGTTTTGCATGATAATATGTCAAAATAATATATAGGTTAGGGAAATGAGAAAGGCATTTGTATTGTTGCTATTGATATTCTCATTGGCAATCGACGCGCAGACAATACGGGGGGTGGTAGTCGACGAAGAGACAGGAGACTCCATCCCGCATCCCGGCTTGCAGTACAAGAAGGGCAAGGTGGTCGTGTCCGGCGGCAGCGACGGCAGTTTCTCCATACCACGCCTCAACGACGAATACCTTACGGTAAGCGCTGTAGGTTACAAGACGCTGCAGATACTCATAGGCCCGAACACTCCCGCCCGGATGCGTATCACGCTGAAGCCCGACACCAAGAGGCTGAAAGAGGTTACGGTAAGGGGCAAGAAGGGTAAGTACAGCCGCAAGAACAACCCCGCCGTTGAGTTGATGAAGCGTGTCATAGCGGCCAAGAAGCGTAACGACCTTGAGAACCATGACTATTACCGTTACGATAAATACCAGAAGCTTACCCTTGCCGTCAACGACATCACGCCCGCCGAAGTGGAGAAGGAAAAGGGCAAGAACCGCCAGTGGCTTGTCAACCAGATTGAGTTCTGCCCGTACAACAACAAGCTCATCCTGCCGCTGTCCGTCGACGAGACCGTAACCCAGCATATATACAGAAAAGACCCGAAGAAGGAGAAGACCATAGTGCTCGGACAGAGGGCCACCGGTGTCAACGACTTGATACAGACCGGAGAGATGCTCAACACGGTGCTGAAGGACGTCTTCACCGACGTCGACCTGTACGACGACCAGATACGCCTGCTGCAATATCCGTTCACAAGCCCTATCGGCAAAGACGCCATAGCCTTCTACCGCTTTTATATAGTCGACACCGTGTACGTAGACCGCGACGAGTGCTATCACCTGGAGTTTACGCCTAACAACCAGCAAGACTTCGGCTTCAGGGGCGAACTGTGGGTGCTGACTGACTCTACGCTGCACGTCAAGAAATGCCGGTTGTCGCTCCCACGGAAAAGCGACGTAAACTTTACCGACAACCTCAGCGTAACCCAGGAGTTCACCAAGCTGCCCAACGGAGAGTGGGTGTTGACCACCGACGATATGTATGTCGAGATGTCTGTGGTCGACTTCCTTACCAAGGCCGTGGTGATACGGACGACCAGAATGACCGACTACGCGTTCGACCCTATACCCGACAAGGCCTTCAAGGGCAAGGCGAAAGTCAAGTACGACCCAAGTTCAAGAATGCGGGGTGACGATTTCTGGGCGGACAACCGCACCGTGGAACTGACCGGTAGCGAGCGTGGAATGGGTACGTTCATCGACAACCTTACAAAGACAAAGGGCTTCAAGTACCTATTGTTCGGTATGAAAGTCCTCATAGAGAACTACGTCGAGACGGGCGGCAAGACACATCCGAGCCTTGTTGACATAGGCCCCATCAACACGATGGTAAGCACGAACTTCATCGACGGCATGCGTACGAGGCTGAGCGCCCAGACCACGGCCAACCTGAATCCGCACCTCTTCGTCTCCGGATATTACGCCCGCGGCTGGGACAGCAGGAAGAACTACTATAAGGGACAGGTGACCTACTCGTTCAACAAGAAAGAATACATGCCGTGGGAATTCCCCAAGCGAACGCTTACCTTCACGTCGACGTACGACGTATGCTCGCCGTCAGACAAGTTCATGCCTACCGACAAGGACAACGTGTTCACTTCGTTCAAATGGACGGACGTAGACAAGATGATGTTCTACAACCGCCAGGAGCTGGCCTTCGAGTACGAACAGGACTGGGGATTCAAGACCACGGTCAAGCTGAAGACCGAGGAGAACGAGGCCTGCGGAAAGCTGTACTTCACGCCCTTGTCGCTATACGACGCCGACCCCCCCGCCCTTGAGCACGGCAAGATACGCACAACCGAGGCATCGATAGAGCTGCGCTACGCCCCGGGAGAGACGTACGTAAACACGAAGCAGCGGCGGCTGAAGATTAATTATGACCCGCCCGTGTTCACCCTCTCGCATACGGTCGGCGTGAAAGGAGTGCTCGGTGGCGACTATAACTACAACTTTACCGAGGCCAGCGTCTATAAACGCTTTTGGCTAAATAGCTGGGGCAAGCTCGACGTAACCCTCAAGGGCGGCATACAGTGGAACAAGGTGCCCTTCCCCCTGCTCATAATGCCGGCCGCCAACCTGTCGTACATTGTCGAGGACGAGACGTTCAACATGATAAACAACATGGAGTTCCTCAACGACAGATACGCCTCTCTCGACGTGTCGTGGGACCTTAACGGAAAGATATTCAACCGCATACCGCTGATAAAGAAGCTTAAATGGCGAGAGTGGCTTGGAGTGAAAGTGCTGTGGGGCACGCTTACCGACAAGAACAATCCCACCTTGGCCGCCAACGCGGGCGACCCGCTGCTGATGCAGTTTCCCGAAGGCTCGTACGTAATGGACCCCCATAGGCCCTACATAGAGCTGATAGCCGGAATACACAACATCTTCAAGATATTCCACGTGCAGTTCGTACACCGCCTGAACTACAACGGTCTGCCTACCGCAAAGAAAAACGGGGTGCGCCTCATGATGAGGTTTACGTTCTGACGGAAAATAAAAGCCATTCCAATAAGCCGCCTTTTGCATTGCGAAGGGCGGCTTATTGCATTGTGAAAGGCCATCTTTTGCGCGGTAATCAGCGGCATTCTGTATGGTGTTATGCAACGTCTTGTAATACAGTAAGTTACCGATTGGCGTATGTAAAAGATACACATGCATGTTCCGCCGTGGCTGAGGCTGCTGATTATGCTGATGTTACAGCCAATACTCGCGGCTCGGATGACGGGCGACGGATAGCTGTCATGAAAAACGTTCGCCGCGATTCACATCGTGACGGACGAAATAAAATAGGTATGAACGAATGATAAAAATATAGAAAAGATTTGTTAAATATGTCGTGACAGCGTTTGCCTTTGCCGTTATCGGTAGCCTCCGCCAAGAGCCTTGTATAGTGTTACTGCTGATTCGAGCCTTGAATATTGGTTTTGCAGCCTGTCGAGCTGTGCCGACAAAAGGCTCTGCCGCGCAACAACCACTTGCAGATAGTTAGCTTCGCCGTATTTCATCGATGTCTCGGTGTCGGTAACGGTTTGTTCAAGGCTGGTTATCTGTCGGTCTTCGAGAGCCACTTTTACGGCAAGCGACTGCAGGTTCGACAGTGCGTTGTTCACTTCTTCGGCCGCGGTAAGCAGGCTTTGGCGGAATTGTATTACGGCTTCTTCCTGTTGCGTCTTGGCTATCGTGAGGTTAGCTTTCAGTTTTCCTTGGTTGAATAGCGGTTGCACTATTGACCCGAGGGCCTGTAGCAGCCATGCGCCAGGGTTAGTTATGGCAGCGCCTCCGCTGTTGGTCCAGCCTGCGCTGCCGCTTAACGTTACTGACGGATAGAAGGAGGCGTGCGCCTTGTTGACTGAATAAAAAGCCTGTTTCAGCTGTGCTTCGGCTTCGCGAACATCAGGACGAGAAGCAAGACTTGCAAGACTTATACCGCCGGTCATGGTCGCCGGTATGGTCTGGGTGTCGAGTCTGCCGCGTTCGATGTTGCCGGGAGCGCGGCCGACAAGCGTCGACAAAGAATTCTCGAGCTCGAAAGTCTGTTGTTTCAAGGTCTCAAGCGTAACCATGGCTGCCAGTCGGCTGGCTTCGGCCTGGCTCACATCTGAACGCTTAGCCTGTCCGGCCTGCAGCAAGGCTTTCTGCGTTGCGATATACTCACGCCAGCTTTCGACGGTCTGTAGGGTCACTTTTATTTGTTCGTCATACATCATGAGCATGTAATATTGGCAGGCAATAGTGGCAACAAGCTCCGTTTGCACGGCCTGCGCGTAAGCCTGGCTTTCTTCAAGCGAGGCTGCCTGTATGCGCTTTTCGTTTGAAAGTTTGCCAAAGATGTTCACCTCCCAGCTGATTTCCGGCCCTATACTGTATTCCTTTGTGGCCTTGGAGCCGTCATAGCTGCTGAGCGAGCCGCTTGCAGTAAGGTCTATTGAGGGAAGTAACGCCTTTCGTGCTGTCGCAAGTGTTGCCGTTGCCTCGACAACCTTCATGTGCGCTACGGCGAGGTCGGCGTTGTTTGCAACACCCTCTTCTATCAGCGATTGCAGCAGCGGGTCGGTAAAAACGTCACGCCATGAGGGTAATGAATCAGCTTGAATGGTCGTGTTAAATGCCTCATGGTTAGCCGTTTCATTTCCTTCATTATCAATGTGGAGCATTCCGTTTCTCACCACATTGGTGTCTTCCGGTATGTACGGCCTTTCGTATTTTTTATATGTACCACAACCGTAAACAATGGTCGCGGTAACGGCTAATGCCATAATGTTAATCGTTGTCCTGTTCATTCCTGTTCCTCTTCTGTCTCGTTAAAGTTTCTGTTCGGCATAATCTTTTCCTGTATTGTCTGGAAAGCGATGAAGAATACCGGCACGACGAACAGCAAAGTTGCTATTCCAACCGACAGTCCGCCTATCACGCCCATGCTGAGCGATACGTTGCCGTTAGCCCCTGCGCCGCTCGACAGGGCGAGAGGCAGCATTCCGATGAGCATTGCAAGCGCCGTCATGATGATCGGGCGGAGGCGTGCGCCAGCTGCGGACATGGCCGCCGAAGCTATTGTCATGCCCTCACGGCGCCGCTCCGAGGCGTATTCGGTCAGTAGTATGGCCGTTTTTGCGAGCAGGCCTATAAGCATGATAAGTCCCACCTGCATGTATATGTTGTTCTCAAGGCCGAATACTTTGGCGAAAAGGAACGAGCCGAAGAGGCCGAACGGCACTGACAACATCACGGCCAAAGGTATGAACAGACTCTCGTAAAGGGCGCAAAGGATGACATAGACGAAGATAAGGCAGATGACGAAGATTATCACCGTGTTGCTGCTTGAGCCTGCTTCTTCGCGCGTCATGCCGGAATATTCGTAGCCGTAGCCGGTGGGCAGTGTCTCGGCAGCCACTTCCTCAATGGCTTTTATGCAGTCGCCAGTGCTGTAACCGTCGGCCGGCAGACCGTTGACTGCTACCGAGGTGTAAAGGTTAAAGCGTGTAAGCAGCTCTGCATCATACACTTTTTCAAGTGTTATGAACTGTCCTACGGGAGCCATGTCGCCACTGGCCGTGCGCACGAACATGTTGTCAAGCGCTTCACGGTCAAGCCTGTACTGCTTGTCGGCCTGTATGATTACACGGTAAAGTTTGGAGAACTCGTTGAAGTTTGACGCGTAGTTGCCGCCTATGTAGCCGTTAAGAACGTCGAGGACGGAAGTAGGCGTAATACCTGCACGTTGGCATTTTGCTGCGTCAACCTCTACTTTGTACTGTGGAAAGTTGGTGTCGAACGTAGTGTAAGCCATCATTATTTCGGGCCGTTTGTTAAGTGCTGCGATGAATTTGTTGGTGTAAGTCATGAGGTCTTTTACCTCTCCGCCTTTCCGGTCTTGTACGTACAGCTCGAATCCGTTGCTCGTTCCGTAGCCCATGATAGTGGGTTGGGCGAACGCGAAGATTGAACCACTCTTGATGTTGGCCGTCTTTTCGGTTATTTTACGTATCACGGCGTTGATGTCGTGGTCGTCGCCGGGACGTTCGTCCCAGTTCTTCAGCTTTACGATGATAAACCCTCCGGTTGCCGACTGTCCGCCGAGCATACTGTATCCGGCTACGTTTGAATAGCTCTCTATCTCGTCTATCGACTTGATTGAGTCCTCTATTTCTTTCATTGTTTTCTGCGTTTGTGCGAGTGTGCTGCCCGCAGGAGTAGTAACGTTGACGAATATTGTACCTGTGTCTTCGTCGGGAATCAGTCCCGTTTTTGTGGTTTTCATCAGGACTACAAGCAGTATTGCCGCAAGTCCTAACATCGACCAAGCCATCCATTTACGACGGAAGAACAGCTTTAGTCCGTTCTTGTATTTGAACACAAGAATCCTGAAGGAAGCGTCGGAGGCGTCGAGAAATTCGTTGGTGTCCATAAGGTTGCCCAGCTCGAGGCCTTCGGGTAGGTCTTTTTCTATCTCCTTGCATAGTTCGTCTATCTCAAGGTTAATCATCCGGGCGTTGGAACTGACGGTCTGGGCCACCATCGCCGTAGTGCCGTTATGCGAGTTTACCCTGTTCGCGTAGGCGTAGCTTTGCGAGCCAAGCTCCACACGCGCCACGTCCTTTAGCCTCAATATCTCGCCGCCGTTGCCGGCCTTGATGACTATGTTGCCGAACTCTTCGGCGGAACGGAAGCGCCCACGGTATTTCAGGGTGTACTGAAACACGTTCTCGGAGTCTTCGCCCAGCGTACCGGTGGCGGCCTCGACGTTCTGCGCGTCGAGAGCCGTCACCACGTCAGATGGCTCAAGGCTGTACGCCGCCAGCTTCTGAGGGTTGAGCCAGATACGCATGGCGTACTCCTCACCCATGGTCATCACTTCGCCGACGCCGTTTACGCGTAGCAGCTTAGGCTCGATATTTATGTTGAAGTAGTTTGTGATGAAGTTCTGGTCGTAGCGGTTGTCTGGGCTGTAAAGGGTGAGAATCTTCAGGAATCCGCTCTGTCTTTTCTGTACGGTGACGCCCACTTTGGTTACTTCGGCGGGCAGGTTACCCTCCGCCTGGCTAACTCGGTTCTTCACGTTGATGGTAGCCATGTCGGGGTCGGTGCCCTGTTTGAAGTACACTGTTATCGAGGCAGAGCCTGTGTTGGTTGATTGCGATGTCATGTATGTCATGTCCTCAACGCCGTTGATGGCGTCTTCAAGCGGTGTCACCACGCTGTTAAGCACGGTTTCCGCGTTCGCCCCGGTGTACGTCGCGCTGACGGTTATAGTCGGAGGGGCGATGTCAGGGTATTGCTCCATTGGGAGATTTACCAGTCCGATAACGCCCACAAGCACTATCAGCACAGATATCGAGGCTGACAGTATCGGGCGTTTTACAAACATCTTTACGTTCATGAGTTTTCTGTTTTTTGTATATAGGCTTTTGGCCATAATCCAACCGTTTTATGAAACATGGCCTTTTGGTCTGTAAAAGACGGTCTTTTATGTTGCGAAAGGCCGTCTTTTGCAAGGTAAAAGGCCATGTTTTGTAACGTTGTCGGTAATGTATTGATTGTCAATGAGTTATGAATGCAGACTAAAACGGCGCCGTTCTTTACTTTTTTACTTTGATTTCCATTCCGTCGCTGAGCAGGCCCGCGCCCTCGGCTACGATGACGTCGCCCTTTTTCAGGCCGTCGGTCACTACGTAGCGCTTGCCGTCGCTGAGAGGCTCGACAGTGATTTCTGTAGATTTTGTCTTGCCGTCTACCACGCGGTAGACGAACTTCTTGTCCTGTATCTCGTACGTGTCTTCCTGCGGAATGATAATCCTGTTTGTATATTTATAAGGTATAACAATGGTCGCGCTGCCTCCGCTGAATAATATCCGCGACGGATTGGCGAACGTGGTGCGCATGGCTACCGAGCCTGTAGCCTCGTCAACGTTGCCGCTTACGGCAACGACAGTGCCTTCGGCTGACAGTTCCTCGCCGCTGCCCAGGCGCAGCTTGACGCTCGGCAGCGTGGCGATGGCCTTGTCGAGAGAGCCATGGTCGGCCACGAGGCGCTGCGCCTCGCTCTCCGTAACTGAGAAATAAGCGTACACTGACGATACGTCGGCCACCGTGGTCAGCGGCTCGTCAATGCTCGAACTTACGAGGGCGCCCAGGCGGTAGTTTATCATTCCGATCACCCCGTCTGCCGGACTCTTCACCTCCGTGTATGATAGGTCAGTGCGGGCTGTGGCCAGTTTGGCCTCGGCATTGCGCAGGGTTGCCAACTGTTCGTCAAGTGTGCATTGCGCCTGGCTCACGTCATAGTCGGCCACTACGCCGCTCCGGCGCAGCTGCCTCTTGCCCTCAAGCTCCAGCTGTGCGCTGGCTACCGCTGCCCTGGCACTGCTTACGTCGGCCTCGGCGGCGCGCAGCGAGGCGCGGTAGGGCTCCTGGTCGATTATGAACATGGTCTGCCCACGCTTGACATGCGCGCCCTCGCTTATGCATATCTTCGTTATCGTGCCGCTTACCTGTGGCCTTACCTCTACGCTCTGTACGCCGCGCAGGGTGGCGGTGTACTCTTTCTCCAACACGCATGCCGACGGGCTTGCCGTTATCGTCTTGTAGTTGCCGGCGGCGCCGGTGGCCGCCTTCTCCTTGCACGACTGTGACAGTAACGCCACAAAGGCGCATGCCAAGGCGGCAATGTTGCATTTTAAATGTTTCATACCTTTCTTTTTAACGTGATAAAATGTTTAAATCAGCCGCAAAGGTATGCCTCGGGCGGCATTTTGTCGATGTCGGATGTGTAACGAATGTTGTAGTTTTATAAACAAAACGTGGCTTTGTTGTTTTTAACGCGACGGATATTGTCTGTTTTGAAATAATACGTATCTTTGTGGCATGACACTGAACGGTTTTTTACAGACATACCATGCCGACTGCGTAAGCACGCTGGGCGCCGCGCTGTGGAGGCCGAGGGGCGGAAGCATTGACAGGGCGGGAATACATACTGTTGACCTGCACTTCGTAATGCTGCTTACGTGCGGATGGATGACCGTGCGTATGGATAACCGTGAAGTCACCCTGACGGCTAACTGCTACGTCAACACGGCGGGCTGCCATGACTGCACGGTGATAATCGAGGCTTCGCCCGATGTTGACGGATATATGCTCGTAACCACGGAAAAATTCCTGTCGCATGTGTTCAAGAGCCGAATGCCGTTCTTGCCGGAATGCTTCGAGTATGTGTTACGCTGCCCCGTGTCGCTGTTTGACGGCAGGACCGCCGCCATAGTGGCTGAGGCTTTCGTCAGTCTGGAACGAAGTATCTACGACTGTGCCAACGTGCATAATGACGAACTCGTGGCCACGAAAACGGCTGTATTGTTTTACGAAATATCCAACTGTCTGTTGCGGCGTGTCGGCCAAGGAGCGTGTGGCACGGCTTCAAGCCGTAAGAACAGGCTGTTCGTCAGGTTCATGTCGCTTCTCAAGCTTAACGCCCGACTGCAGCACAATGTAGGGTTTTACGCTTCGGAAATGTGCATAATGCCGCAATACCTCAACCGGATTGTGGGCGAGGTGAGCGGCAGAACTGCCTCCGACACCATAAACATGGCCGTGACGGGGGAGATAAAGGCCTTACTCGCCAATGTCGATATGCCTCTGAAGGACGTTGTGCGGCGCACTGCCTTCAACGACCAGGCGGTGTTCACCAAGTTCTTCAAGAGGCAGACGGGCATGATGCCTATGCAGTACAGGAAATGTGGGCTTGAAGGACAGGCGCTTGGCCAACGTGTATGAATAACCTGTGGGCGGGGGATGGCAGCCGGCGCTTGTGCGGCAGGACGGACGTCGGCATGCGGATAGCCGTCAGCCCTTGCCACAATATATAAATATAAACGTATGAGAAAGATTAAGAATCCATGGACGGAGAAAGAGGGCTACGGCTGTTTCGGCTGTAGCAAGGACAATCCTATCGGAGTGCAAATGGAATTTTACGAAGACGGCGACGACGTGGTTAGCTTCTGGAAGCCCAAAGGGCTTTACCAAGGTTGGGTGGACACCATGCATGGCGGCATATTGGCCACACTTGTCGACGAGACGGCCGGATGGGTGGTGTTCAGGAAATTGCAGACCACCGGCGTTACCACCAGGCTTGAGGTGAAATACAAACGGCCGGTGATGACCACCGAGGCGCAGGTTACCGTGCGGGGGCATGTTGCCGAGATAAGGCGCAACCTCGTTACCATAGACGTGGTGATAGAAAACGCCAACGGCGAGGTATGCATCGAGGGCAGGGTCGTTTATTTCGCGTTCGACAAGGCCAAGGCTCGTGAGTATGGATTCACCTCGTGCGACCTCGAGGGCGACGAGCTTCTGTCCATGTGACTGTACGTTGGCTCACGGCGGGGCATGGCTCATAGCGGGCGTTCGTCTATTTTTTATACGCAAACGTTTGCGTGTTGCCGCTTTTTTGTTATCTTTGTTCTCACGAATATAGGATGCGGCTCGGCAATGGAATGTCAAAAACTTTGTTTTTTCCTTGCCATTGCGCTCGCCTTTCACTATCTTTGCATATATCAATGTATAAAATGGCATGTAAATGGGACAACGCAGAACGTCGTTAAAGGAGATAGCTGAGCAGCTTGGCGTCAGTATCGCGACCGTTTCACGCGCGATAAGGGACAGCCATGAGGTAGGCGACGAAATGAAGGATAAGGTGAAGGCTCTGGCCAAGAAGCTGAACTACAGGCCCAATCCTTTCGCCCAAAGCCTTAAGCGCAATGCGCCCAAGGTGATAGGCGTGGTGGTGCCAAATCTTGTCACGCATTATTATGCCGCTGTGCTTGACGGCATTGAGGATTATGCAACGAAGGCCGGCTACGCGGTCATCACGGCCAACAGTCATGAGGACCATTTGCGTGAGGAAAAGGCAATCGACAACTTTGCGGGTATGTACGTGGTGGGCATTATAGCGTGCCTTGCGCAGGATACGGTGGACTACTCGCACTTCATCGAGATAAACGACATGGGCATACCGCTCGTGTTTTTCGCCCGTACGTGCCTGCCGGAGATGTTCTCGTCAGTTGTGTCGAACGGTGACGAGGCGGCCAAGGAGGCCACACTGCACTTGATAGATACGGGTAGTAGGCGCATAGCGTTCATCGGCGGGCCGCAACATCTTGACATGATGAAGAGGCGTAAGCACGGATACCTTGAGGCCTTGCGGGAGCGTCGCCTGCCGATTGACCGCTCTATCATCATAAACGGCAGCATTGACTATGAGTATGCGCGCGAGGCTGCCATGGACTTGTTGAGGCGCGACGACCGCCCCGACGCCATCCTTGCGTTCAACGATATAATAACGATGGCTTCATTCGACGCAATCAAGGCCCTTGGGCTTCGTATCCCGGACGACGTCGCTATAATAGGTTTCTCGGAAGGGGAGACTTCGTTCTTCGTCACCCCGAAGCTGTCGGTCATCATGGACCAGGCACATCTTACCGGCGAGCGGGTGTGCGAGTTGCTGCTGAAGAATATCAACGGCGACAAGAAGATATATAAAGAGGTGGTACCGATGATTGTCAAGATAAGGGAAAGCTCGGACAAAAGAAAGGATTAAAATAGTTTTATGTCATTGATGATGATGGCGCCGACCTCGGCATTCAGGTTTTTCACGAGGCGTTCGCGCATCATCGAGAGATCGGCCCTCAAGGCGGGGTTGAGTATTTTCACGAAGAGTACCTGGTTGCGGATAAACTTCTCGCCTGTGTATTTCTCGATGGCTTTGCCGGCTACCTTGCCCCACGAGTCGAGCAGGCGTTTCTGCCTGAGTGGTGTCTCCAGGCCGTCGTGCCTTAGGCATTGCGCCACTATGTCCTCCAGTGATTTGACTTCACGCCTGAACATGGTCGTCCTCCTTATTCTCTATCACCCCGTTTTCGACATAAAACAGCCGGTAGTCCAATTCGCTACCGCGTAATATGCGGTCAAGGTGTTCACGGTTAGTGTCGGTCAGGAATATCTGTCCGAAGCCGTCGCCGCCTACGATTCTCACTATCTGTTCAACGCGCGATGCGTCAAGCTTGTCGAAGATGTCGTCAAGCAGGAGTATCGGGCGTACATTGTTCCTGATGTTTTTGAGAAACTCGAACTGCGCAAGTTTCAGCGAGATGACGTATGTCTTGTTTTGTCCCTGACTGCCTTCGCGCCTTATGGGATAGTCGCCTATCAACATCTCAAGGTCGTCGCGGTGTATCCCGTGCAGCGAATAGCCTACGGCTCGGTCCTTGTTGCGGTCGCGACGGATTACGTCGAGCAACGGCCCACGCTGGCAGTGCGACACATAGCGCAGCGTAACGCTTTCTTTTTCCTGCGAAATGCTGCGGTAAAAATCCTGAAATAGCGGCGTAAGCTCTTTTATGAAAGAGTCTCGTTTGTGGTAGACGATTTCTCCTTGTTCTGCCATTTGCTCTTCAAGCAGCCCTATGAGCGTATCGTCGGGCTCGTTGTCGGCTTTCAGCATTGAGTTGCGTTGTTGCAGCGCCTTGTTGTAGCGGTTGAGGGCCTCGATGTATGTACCGTCGTATTGCGAAATGACAACGTCCATCAGTCGCCGCCTTTCTTCGCTGCCGCCCTCGATGAGAATAGTGTCCGACGGAGATACGAGAATCAGCGGTATCAGTCCGATGTGTGCCGACAGCCGCCGGTATTCTTTCTTGTTTAGTTTAAAGTGTTTTTTCGTGCCGTGCTTCATGCCGCACGTAACCCTGTCTTCATCGCCCGCATCGTTTACGTAGCGGCCGTCAAGCATGAAGAAGCCTGCCCCGTGACGTATCGCTCCGGAATCAGTGACGGAGCACGAACTGCGGCAGAACGACAGGTAATATACGGCGTCGAGAAGGTTGGTCTTGCCCACGCCGTTATGTCCTATGAAGCAATTTAATTTTGGGGAAAAGGCAAGTTCTGCCTCGCTTATATTCTTATAGTTAAGTATGGATAATCTGCTCAGAAACATAAGTCTTGCCATTCAACTTTAGTGCAAAGTTAGTCTATTTACCAATGAAAAACGAAAAAAGTCAACGATAAATTTCAATATTCAGGATAAAATCCGTAATTTTGCCACGTTTTATGGACAAGTAAATTAAAAATCATAAACATAAATGGCAAACATTAAGGAAAACAAGGGCACAATGGACAATGCCCTCAGTCAGAAAGAGGCGGTCTTCATGAAGCCCCTCAGTCAGAAAGAGGCGGTCTTCATGAAGCATAAAAAGGCCATCTCCCTCGCTATTATCGTAATCATTCTCGTTGTGGCAAGCATCATTTGCTACAACAATTATGTGTCGGGCCCAAGGGAACAGGAGGCAAGTACGGCTTTGGCTAAGGGCCAGGAATATTTCGCAAGCCAGCAATACGATATAGCGTTAAAGGGCGACAGCACCGGATACAAGGGCTTCTTGGCCATAGCTTCCGACTATGGAAGTACTGACGCGGGCAACCTTGCCAACCTTTACGCAGGTCTTTGCTATGCTAATCTTGACAAGTGGAATGATGCGGTGAAGTATCTTGATGCTTATTCAACGTCGGATGATGCGATGATAAGTCCCGCCGCTGTAGCCGCTTTGGGCAATGCTTATGCTCATGTAAAGCAGCTTGACAAGGCCGTTGACTGCCTTAAGAAGGCCGCTTCGATGGCTGACAAGCAGGCTGAAGGTAACGCTAACAACAGCATTTCGCCTTCATTCCTTATCCAAGCAGGTGAAATCCTTGAGAGCCAGGGCAAGAAAGACGAGGCCCTGAAAATCTATCAGGATATCAAGGCAAAGTATGTCAACTCTCCGGTTTATGGCGAGATAGACAAGTATATCGAACGAGTTAGCGTAAAATAATGGCCACTTCATTGCATAACTTGTCGGACTATGACCTGAGCACTGTGCCCGACGCAAGTAACATGTGCTTCGGGATAGTGGTAGCCGAATGGAATCCAGAAATAACCGGGGCATTGCTTGACGGTGCGGTAAAGACCCTTGAAAAGCATGGCGCTCTGCCCGAGAATATTCACGTAAAGACTGTTCCGGGAAGTTTCGAGCTCATATACGGCGCACATCAGATGACGCTTAACGACGGTTATGACGCCATCATCATATTGGGATGTGTCATACGTGGCGAGACTCCCCACTTTGACTATATTTGCCAGGGCGTTACCTACGGTATAGCAAGACTCAACGCAAAGAGCCAGATACCGGTAATCTACGGACTTCTTACTACCAACGACCTGCAGCAGGCCAAAGACCGTAGTGGCGGACGCCTCGGTAATAAGGGCGATGAATGCGCTATCGACGCCATAAAGATGGCAAAGTTCTGATAATTTCAATTTAAAATAAAAAGGATAATTGAGAATTACGGTTGCTTTGTAAAACGAGTTAATCCAAAGATAACATAATTCTCAATTATCCTTTTTTATTTATAACAGTAATCATGATTGTCAATTCTTGAATTGTCAATCCTAAATCAGATAAGCTTATGAAGTTTATTTCATGGAATGTAAACGGCCTTCGTGCTTGCGAGGGTAAGGGATTCAGCGACGCTTTCAGGCAACTTGATGCCGACTTTTTCTGCCTTCAGGAGACAAAAATGCAGGAAGGGCAACTCGATTTGCAGTTTGAAGGTTATCAGTCTTATTGGAATTATGCCGAGAAAAAAGGCTATTCGGGCACTGCTATATTTACCAAACACGAGCCTTTGAACGTAACTTACGGTCTCGGCATTGACGAGCACGACCATGAGGGGCGTGTGATAACACTTGAAATGCCCGACTTTTATCTCATAACCGTTTATACTCCTAACTCCCAGGACGAGTTGCGCAGACTTGAATACCGCATGAGGTGGGAGGATGATTTCCGTGATTACCTTCTCAAGCTCGACGCCGTTAAGCCCGTGATAGTGTGTGGCGACATGAATGTAGCGCATGAGGAAATCGACCTGAAGAATCCCAAAACCAATCGTCGCAATGCCGGATTTACCGACGAGGAGCGCCAGAAGTTTACTACTTTGCTTTCTTCCGGTTTTACGGACACGTTCCGTTATCTTTACCCTGACCTCGAGGGAGCATATTCGTGGTGGTCGTACCGTTTCCGCGCGAGAGAGAAGAACGCCGGGTGGCGTATCGATTATTTTGTAGTATCTAACCGTTTGGCCGACAAAATCAAGTCGGCAAGCATTCATAACGAGATATACGGTTCTGACCATTGTCCGGTAGAGTTGGTCATTTGAGGGTAAAACAGAAAATATCACGATACATATCGCCTTGTAAAAGGTGACATTTCGCATTGTAAAACACCGTCTTTGGACTTGTCAAAGGCGGTGTTTTACATTATATTTTAGTACATGTATCATTAATATTGTTTTTCAATAACAACCTTTCATCTTTCATAATTCAGGTAAAAGCCTGGTTTTTAGTTGTTTATGTGGTGAAAGATGGCTGAAGCGAATCTTTCACTTACTATGTCGTTGATTATCAGCATGATGTTTCGATTGTGGAAGATGAAAGGCAATTAAGGGAAAGCATGACGGATAGCATTAATCTTGTGGTTTATAAGGATTTTGTCGTCTATAATGATTTATCAAGACTCTTGGAATACAAAAATCGGGTATGAAAGCGTACTGTCGGAATATTTGTGTACAAAAAGAACATTTTACAGTTACGCAAGTTAATGTATATTTCGTAGATATTTCGTATTTTTGCATCCATAATCAAATACTAAAAACACCGACATGAAACACGTCCTGATATCATTATTATCGTTGCTAATGGTAAGCGAGGCATACGCCCAGCTTACTCTTGACAGTTGTAAGGCTTGGGCAAGGACAAATTATCCGGTTATAAAACAGTTTGACCTGGTAGAGCAAAGCCGCAGGTTTACCGTCGACAACGCCTCAAAGGCGTGGTTGCCGCAGGTGTCGCTATCCGCAACGGCAAGTTATCAAAGCGATGTCACACATATACCGGTGGATATTCCGGGTGTGGACATACAAGATTTGGACAAAGACCAGTATGACGTCAACGTTACCGTAAGCCAGCAGGTGTACGACGGCGGTGCCGTGGCTTCGGCGCGACGCATGGCCAATGCGCAGGGTGACGTGGAGCGTGAGCGGGTCAACGTGGCAATGTATGATGTGTATGAGCGTGTGGAGCAATTGTTTTTCGGTATTTTGGTGCTTGACGAACAACTGGAGCAAGTACGCCTGTTGCAGGATGACCTGGCATTGAGCTACAACTCGGTAAGTGCTATGATGGAGGGCGGCGTGGCCAACCAGACCGACGTTGATGCCGTAATGGTGGAGCAGGTGAAGGCCCGGCAGGCTGAAACGGGATTGCTCAGTTCGCGCAGGTCATACCTGAAAATGCTCGAGACGTTTACCGGGCGGACTTTTGCCGAGGGGGATTCGCTTGTCAGGCCTTCGTCAGAAGTCGTAGCGTCTTTGGACAACAAGCGTCCGGAGTTGGCCCTGTATGCCGCCAAGGACCGTCTGCTCGATGCGCGTCTTGGGGCGCTTGACGTTGACTTGCGTCCCCGTCTGGGCGTATATCTGCGTGGTGGCTACGGCAAACCGGGGCTTGACATGTTAAGCAACGACTTTGATGCGTATTACCGAATAGGCGCTATGCTGACATGGAACATCGGCAGTCTGTACACAAGGAGTAACGACAAGCGCCTAATCGAGGCCGAGCGGCAGACCAACAACTCAGAATGTGACGCTTTCTTGTTCAATACACGTCTGCAGACAGAGTTCCAGAACGGTGCGATAGACAACCTCAAGCAGCAGCTTGAACAAGATGACGAGATAATAAAGCTGCGCGAACGCATACGTTCTAAGTCCGAAACGAAGGTCAGGAACGGTACGGAGACCGTCAACGAGATGTTGCGTGACATCAACGCCGTGAGCGATGCACGGTTGGCAAAGCGCCTTCATGAAATCCAGCTGTTGCAGGAAATATACAAGTTGAGGAACATCAACGGACAATGACGGCACTGCCATCCCTTGGGGTGGATTATAGGAATGCAAATTAACAATACTGATAAAATAATTAAGACGATGAGAAACATATTTTTATTATTAACCGTTTGGGCGTTTATGGCATGCTCTTCAGGCGATGACGGGTATGACGCCACCGGCATGTTCGAGGCTACCGAGGTTATTGTTTCGGCCGAACAGCCTGGCAAACTGTTGCGTTTTGACATAACCGAGGGCGACCGCCTTGACTCAGGCCGCCAGGTTGGACTTGTCGATACAGTGCAGCTTTATCTGCGGGCGCGCCAGCTCGGTGCCACGAAAGAGAGTTACGCAAGCAGCCGTCCGGACATTTCAAAGCAGCTTGCCGCCACGAGACAGCAGCTTGAAAAGGCTGAGGCTGAGCGCAGGCGTTATGAGGCGCTGGTAAGGGATAACGCGGCCAACCGCAAGACTCTTGACGACGCGGAGAACAACGTTCGTGTGTTGCGTCGCCAGCTCGACGCCCAGCTGTCTACGCTCGGCAACAGTACGAACAGCCTGAACAGGCAGATGGATGCCACCGAGATACAGCGTATGCAGGTGGCCGATATGCTTGAGAAGTGTCATGTTAAGTCGCCAATAACGGGAACGGTGCTCGAGAAATATGCCGAGGCAGGCGAATACGTCACTACCGGCAAGCCACTGTTCAAGGTTGCCGACGTTAATGACATGGAACTCAGGGCGTATGTCGCCGCTCCGGAGCTGACTTCGTTGAAAATAGGGCAGCGTGTCAAGGTGTATGCCGACCTTGGCGATAGCGGGCGCAAGGAGTATCCTGGCGTCATTACGTGGATAGCCGACAAGGCGGAGTTTACTCCTAAGACAATACAGACGCGCGACGAGAGGGCCAATCTTGTCTACGCGGTGAAGATATCGGTAAAAAACGCTGACGGACTGATAAAAATCGGTATGTACGGAGATGTAAAATTCTGACGTTATGGATATTATAACGGTTAACGGCCTGCGCAAGAAGTACGGGCGGGTGACGGCTCTTGACGGTGTGGATTTCGGTGTGAATGAAGGTGAGATATACGGTATAATCGGTCCTGACGGTGCCGGCAAGACGACGCTGTTCCGTATATTGGCCACCCTTTTGCTTGCCGACGCCGGTTCGGCTACTGTCGACGGGCTTGACGTCGTGGCCGACTACCGTGAAGTAAGGCGCCGGATAGGCTACATGCCCGGCCGGTTCTCGTTATACCAAGACCTTACCGTCGAGGAGAACCTTAATTTCTTCGCCTCCATTTTTGACTCGTCCGTGGAGAGCAACTATGCTATGGTGGCCGGGATATACAGTCATTTGGAACGTTTCAGGACACGGCGTGCAGGCAAATTGTCTGGCGGTATGAAGCAGAAGCTGGCCCTTTGTTGTGCTTTGATACATGCTCCGAGGGTGTTGTTTCTCGACGAACCCACTACGGGCGTTGACCCCGTGTCGCGCAAGGAGTTCTGGACAATGCTCGAAAAGCTGCGCCGCGATTACGGCATAACCGTGCTCGTGTCGACTCCGTACATGGACGAGGCCGCCTGGTGCGACCGTATCTCGCTTGTACAAGGTGGCAGGATAATGCAGACAGATACGCCCGACGGTATCAGGGCAAGGTTCTCGTCACGCCTGTTTTCCGTCAGAAGCGCGGCCATGCACAGGCTGATGACCGACCTGAAGGCGTGTCCGAGCGTAACGTCGTCGTTCGCTTTTGGCGACTGTTACCACGTGACGTTGGACGAAAGGGCCGGTATAGGAGAGCTTCGATGTGAACTTGCCGCGTGCGGACAGGGTGATGCCGTGATTGAGCGTATCTCCCCTACGGTGGAAGACTGCTTCATGTCGCTCATGCAACGGCATGACGTTGCGGAATGAATGGCTTTGATTTTTGATAAAATTGTAATGTCTTGATATACTGTGTATTACCGCCAGTGTCGGAAAAGACCGTCTTCGGGCTTGTAAAAGGCCGCCTTTAGCGGTGCCAAAGACGGCCTTTGAGCCTGTGAAAAGCCGTCTTTTACAAACCTTGAGAAATGATACAGTGTGAGGCTTTACCTGCCTCTGGCTTATAATAGGAAGAGAATATGGATGCAGACTACGTGATAACGGCAGACAACCTGACTAAACGTTTTGGCGACTTTACCGCCGTTGACAGAATCAGTTTCGGCGTAAAGCGCGGCGAGATATTCGGTTTTCTCGGTGCGAACGGCGCCGGAAAGACCACGGCCATGCGCATGTTGTGCGGTCTTAGCCGGCCTACCTCAGGACGGGCTATGGTGGCGGGATATGACGTAGGCCGTTATCCTGAGCAGGTGAAGCGGCACATCGGATATATGAGCCAGAAGTTCTCGCTCTATGACGACCTGACCGTGGCCGAGAATATGCGCCTGTTCGGCGGAATATACGGCATGGACAGGCGTACCATAAGTGGCAAGACGGACGCCATGCTGTCAAGTCTTGGCCTTAAGGACGAGTGCCGTTCGCTTGTAGGGTCGCTGCCGTTGGGGTGGAAGCAGAAGCTGGCGTTTGCCCTGGCCATCTTCCACCAGCCAGGAATAGTGTTTCTCGATGAACCTACCGGAGGGGTTGACCCCGTGACGAGAAGGCGCTTTTGGGAGCAAATCTATGAGGCGGCCGACAGTGGAATAACTGTTTTCGTAACGACGCATTACATGGACGAGGCCGAGTATTGCGACCGGATATCCATCATGACGGAAGGCCGTATAGCCGCTCTGGATACACCTGCCGGGCTGAAAAGCCGTTACGGGGCAGATAATCTGTATGACGTGTTCTATAAAGTTGTGGGCAGTTAGGTTTAGTTCTTTGAATAACCATGAATAAAGTTACAATCACCGGGCATAATGAAAACCGCCGCCAGACTCTCCGCCTGGGGTGGGTGGGGCTGTTGCCGTTCGTCAGAAAGGAGTTCAGGCACATCTTCCGCGACGGCCGCAGCATGCTGATATTGCTGGTTTATCCTGTCATTCTCATCGTCCTGTTCGGTTATGCCGTCACTACCGAGGTGAAGAACGTGCGCGTGGCGGTGCTCGACAGTTCACACGACGAAGTTACCCGGCTGGCATGTGACCGCATATCGTCCAACAGCTATATGACGCTGGTAGCTTCGGTCGGTGACATCGACCAGGTGTATTCGCTCTTCAGGCGCGGCAAGGCGGATGTTGCCGTTGTGTTCGGCAGCAATTTTGCCAATGACATAAAGCATGACGGACTGGCCCAGGTGCAGCTTCTCGTTGACGGCACCGAGCCTAACCAGGCTGTAATGCGCGCCCAATATGTGGGCAGTGTGCTTTCAGACGTAGGCAGTGAGCTGGCCGGAAGGGGAACGTTTGGCGCTGCGCCGGCCATTAATCCCGTGCCACGCATGCTTTATAATCCCCAACAAAAGAGCGAATACAACTTCGTTCCGGGGGTAATCGGCATGATTCTAATGCTGATTTGCGCGATGATGAGCAGTATAGCAATTGTCCGCGAGAAGGAGAACGGCACAATGGAGGTGCTTCTTTCGTCGCCGTTGTCGCCGGCATGTATCGTTATAGCCAAGCTGGTTCCGTATTTCGTAATATCCGCCTTCAATATCGTTACCATCCTGCTGCTTGCCCGCTACCTTCTTGGTATTCCCATGGCGGGCAGTCTGCCGGTGCTTCTCGGCGTCACGTTGCTGTACATTCTCGTGGCGCTAACGCTCGGACTGCTTATCTCTACGCTTGTGAGAACCCAGATTGCGGCCATGGTACTGTCGCTCTTGCTTATCATCCCTACGGTTTATCTGTCGGGACTGGCCTTCCCGTTGGAGAGCATGCCCGGCGTGCTTCGTGCCATTTCAACCATTGTTCCGGCACGATGGTATATAGATGCGGCCCGTAAACTGATGATTCAGGGCGTCGAGGCAAGGTTTGTAATGCAGGATGTTTGGGCTATGGTGATTACCGAAGCGGTACTGCTCGGCATTTCGTTAAAGAAGTTCAAGGTAAGGCTGTGACTGTTGTCACGGTCAAGTAAAGAGTTAGGTTATGATACGTTATCTTATCCAAAAGGAGTTCTTGCAGATGAGGCGCAATGCTATCCTGCCAAAGATATTCGTCATATTGCCCGTCGTTATGCTGCTAATAGTGCCTTACGCGGCCAACCAAGAGGTTAAGAACCTGACGTTCTGCGTCGTTGATAATGACCACAGCACGTTGTCGCGGCGGCTTGTTGAGCAAGTGGCGGCCTCTGAATATTTCAACCTTACTGCCGTAACGGCCGATTATGCGTCGGCTATGGCGTATGTCGAGGCCGGTAGCGCTGACGTCATTCTCGAGATAGGGCCTCGTTTTGAGCGTGACCTTGTGGCTGCGGGGCATGCTGACGTCGGTGTGTCGGCCAATGCCGTTAACGGCGTTAAGGGAGCTCTTGGCCAGACATATATGTTGCAGATAATAGCGGATTGCTCTGCGAGGATACGTGCCGAGCGCGGACTTGGCGTCTCGGACGTGTCGGTTGCCGGCGTTGACGTCCGTCCGCGTTACCTTTATAATGAGGCTCTTGATTACAAGGTATTCATGGTTCCCGGCATAATGGCCATGTTGCTGACGCTGCTTATAGGCTTTCTGCCGGCGCTTAATATCGTGGGTGAGAAGGAGCGGGGCACCATCGAGCAAATCAACGTTACGCCAGTTGGACGTTTCGGCTTCATCTTTTCTAAACTCGTGCCTTACTGGTGCGTAGGTCTTTTCGTTTTGTTATGGTCGGTTTTGTGGGCTTACCTGATTTACGGACTTGCCCCGGCCGGCAGCCTGTGGCTGTTGGTGGTGGCCTCGTTGATATATTTTTTAGTGGTTTCGAGTCTTGGTCTTATAGTCTCGAACTATTCGTCCACCATCCAGCAGGCGGCATTGCTGATGTTCTTTTTCCTTGTGATATTCATATTGATGAGCGGTTTGCTCACGCCGATATCGAGCATGCCGGAATGGGCGAGGGTGCTGACTTATGTCAATCCGTTGCGTTATTACATCGAGTCAATGCGTGCGTTATACCTTAAAGGCAGTACGTTGGCAGACTTGTTGGCGCCTTTGCTCGCCATGGTGGCGTATGCCGCGGTGGCCTGGGCGTGGGCTGTGGCGAGTTACAGAAAGAGCAGTTGATACGCTCTTGACGGCTTAACGCCTGCTTATTGCTTGTTTTATATTATTCTGTTAAGGTAAAAATGAAAAACCTGAATATGTCAAATAATTCACTTGAGCGCCTGTCTTTCCATGAAGTAAGTACCATGCTGTCAGGCGCCAGTCATGCTGATAGCCGCATGAGGGTAATCGGCCATGACATGGCTATGCTGAGAAGCGGCGAACTGTTGTTCCCCTCGGTGGTGCGTCCGGGCGTGCCGTACATCATGGAGGATAGCAGGATAGGCATGTTGAGGAATGGCGAGGCGCGCCTTACGATAAATCTTATTGAGCATAAAATGCGCAAGGGTATGCTTGCTTTTATAGGTACTGGCAGTATAATACAGATGGAGGAGGTGTCTGATGATTTCGACTTGTGCGGCATGATGATAAGCGACGGAAGGATGAAAGGAGCCTTGAAGGATGGCATGCCTACGTGGTGCGTGGGCAACGCCACGTTTTTTACCCTTGCGCCGTCGCCGTCTGAGTTTGACTTTGTTGGGCGGCTGTTTGATGCGGCATGGACGTTGATTGGGCAGGAACGTTTCCCCGACGAGACTCTTAACGGCATTATACACGCCGTGGTGCATTATTATAATTATCTGAAGGATACTACTTTGGGCACGTCGATACGCCAAATGCCGCGCAGCAGGGAAATATTCGAGCGGTTTATAACGCTTGTCAACGCCTTTGGACGGCGCGAGCATGACATCAGTTTCTATGCCGACAAGATGTGCATAACGCCGCGCTATCTCGGTACGGCAGTCAAGGCGGCAAGCGGAATTACGGCTAAGGAATGGATAGACCGTGCTGTCGTGACGAACGCCAAGATTATGTTGAAGTATGGCGACGGACAGATAGCCGGAATATCCGACAGTCTTAATTTTGCCAATACCAGTTTCTTTTGCAAGTTCTTCAAGCGGCTTACGGGCATGACGCCGATGGAGTACAGAAAGTTATGATGTCCGTAGGCATTTGCTGAAGCCTTGTTTCGGGCATGGTTAGCGTACTGTGCGCCGGTATCGTGCGGCTGTTGTTTTGGCGCATGTATGCGTGTCGTGCAGTGTAAAGATTGCGCCTGTTTTGCAAAAGGCCGTCTTTCGCTTAGTGAAAGGTGGCCTTTTGGAGCATGAAAGGCGGTCTTTTAGCTTGCGAAAGACGGCCTTTTACGGAATGCTTGTCATGGTATTGATTAGCGGCCGGTTGCTGATGTAGACGTCACTGTCGGCAGACGGTATAAAAAATGGAGGCCATGAACCGGGGAAAAGGCGTCCGGACGTTATTTAGTCCTGGCTTTTTCCCCGGTTCATGGCCCCTTTTTTAACGTTCAAGGTCTTACTCTTCAACCTCGAGTTCGGCCCTTGTGTCTTTCTCGATGCTTATGTTGCCCATGCGCGATAGCGTTATCAGCAGCGGCACATAGTCGTCGCTCAATACGTCGGGTGCGCCTACGCTGGCCGCGAGTACGAGGCTGCTGTCGTCGGTATGGTCAACGACGATACCCAACAGGGCGCTCTTTCTCATGTATTTCTCGCTGATGACTGACGAGAAGTCGGCCTTTCCGAAAGTCTTGTCGAAGAACACCGTGCCGTCGGGACGTGTCACCCTTACGGTTATCTTGTTGTCGTAGTACTTGTTGCCGGTATCGTCGGTAATCATTGGCAACGACGTGTCCGCGCGTCTCGATATGCTTACCGTGTATTGTTTGCCCTGCCATTCTACTGCGTCACGGTGGTCATAGTCCTGCATCTTCACCGGTGCGGCAGGCGCTTTCCTCACCGTTTTCTTCGCAATGATGTCCTTTGAGGGCTTCTTTTCGCTACATGCCGAGAAGGCGAAGGCCGCCGCCGCAATGAGCAATAAAGTGTATTTGATTTTCATTTCGCGTTTTTTCATTTTACGTGCAAAAGTAATACAAATCATGTAAAATGCAAAATAAAACATAGTTTCGCTTTCTTATTATTTTGAGTTTCATCTATTTTTCACTAAATTTGTAACAACTTATGAGAAAACTTACATTATATATCGTGCTTCTCGTGCTTGCGTTGGCCTCATGCACGGGTGGCGGCAAGGCTCCCGAAAAGGAAGAGCCGATGGACACGATACCGGTAATGGTGATGCAGATACGGAAGTGCTCGAGGCTGTATACGGCCGAATACCAGGTGCACAAGATAGTGACGCATGACGACAAGGTGGAGCTCAAAGGCTCGTTCATGCAGCAAAAGTTCAATATCCCAGTGCCTATGTCGTCGCGCAAGATAGCCATACCGATAGAGGCCAAGCTGAAAGCGTACATCGACTTTGGTGACTTCTCGGAGAGAAATGTCGCTGTAAGCGGAGACAAAGTGGAAATAATACTGCCCGACCCGAAGGTTGAGCTGACGTCAAGCCGTGTCAACCACGGTGAAATAAAGAAGTACGTGCCCCTGATACGCTCTAACTTCAGCGACGCCGAGATGTCCGGATACGAGAAGCAGGGGCGTGAGGCCATAATAAAGAGCATACCTAAACTCGGTATAATAGAGATGGCACGGCAGGGCGCAACGCATGCGCTTGTGCCTATGTTGACACGTCTGGGATACAAGGAGGAGAACATAACGATAACATTCCGCAAGGAGTTTACTGTTGACGACCTGCCGTTGCTCCTTGACAATAATACTATCGAAAATGGAAGATAACAAGAATCTGGATAAGAAACGTGGCAACCGGCTCGTCGACCTGTGGGCAGGCATTGGCCGCCTTAAGCTGTATGCCGTGCTGGCACTTGTGTTGCTGGCCATTGTGTCGATGGCATATCTCGCGCGTTCCTGCCGTGACAACAGCATAACTTCAGTCGTAAATGACAAGATTAACATAACGCCGACGCAGGTTGCGGCCATGAGGGAAATAGGCGAATGGGAGTTTCTGTCGATTGAGGACGAAGAGATGATAGACACGGTAAGGAAAGGAATATTCAAGGACGATGAGCTGATACGCATATATTCGGGCACGTTGAGGCTCGGCATAGACTTGAGTGAGGCCAAGGACGACTGGGTAAAGCTTGACGGTGACACCCTTTTAGTGGTATTGCCGAGGGTGAAACTGCTTGACGACGATTTTATTGACGAGGCCAAGACACAGTCGTTTTTCGAGACAGGCACGTGGAGCGACAAGGCGCGTGAGGACATGTATCACCGTGCAGCGGTGAAGATGAAGCGCCGTTGTCTTACCAAGGAGAATGTGGAAAGTGCCGAAAACAATGCCATGAGGCAGTTTGACAGGATGTTCAGGGCAATGGGTTTCGACTATGTAAAGATACGATTTGGCAATTAAGAATTAAGAGTTAAGAATTAAGAAATAACGTCTTGTTGGTTATTTGACAAGGGTATTTTTCTTAATTCTTAACTCTTAATTCTTAATTAAATATACAGAACACGCCGGCGGCAATGAAGATTAGCCCCACTATAGTGCTCATCCATTTTTGTATTACGTGCATTTTTTCTTTCATTGCCGTGGTGCCGCTTATTCCATAGGCAACACTCCACGCCAGTATTACGGCAGGAATTGATGTCGCTACGGCGAAAACTATCGGCAGAAGATAGCCTGTAGCCGATTTTGCAGACATAGGCATGAGCATGCCGAAATACACGATGGCGCTTTCCGGACAGAATGAAAGCGCCAGAATCACGCCTAACGCAAAGCTTCCCAATACTCCGTGAAACCGGCGTGCGCGGGCGGATACGTCGGGGCAGTGCTCATGCCGATGTATGAGGCGGTCGGCCACGAAATACACTCCTACCGCTATCAGGACGGGGCCGAGCACCCTTTCGCCCCACGTGGCGAACCAACGGCCTACGGCTTCCATGTCGACACTGCTCCTGAACAAGCCGAGCAATGCCGCTCCAAGTGCCGAGTAGGCTAATATGCGCCCTGCTGTATAAGCAAGTCCGCTCATGAATATACGCCGTCTGTCTGCTGTGTCCCTTGCGATATATCCCATTGCGGCAATGTTGGCGGCAAGAGGGCAGGGGTGGAGCGCCACTATCAGTCCGAGCATGAACGCCGTTAGAACCGGAAAGTTGTTGTTGTCTATAATGCTTTGAATAATCTCCATTTTACCTTAAAAACATCTGTTGCCAGGCTTTGTGCCCGTACCTGCCGCGTGCGTAAGTGGCCGTGTACGGTCGGCGCGCGTTGGTTTCTGGCCTTGTTTTAGGCCGCAGGCTTGTGCAAAGATAATGATTTAGACCGAGAAAAGCAATATGTGGATAGTGAAATAAATGGTAAAAGGGGATTGTGTCGGTTATTTTCGGCGAAGTGGCTGTTGCCGTTTCAAAGAATGATTTTTGGCGGTTTCGTAAAGTATTGATAATCAGGCGAATAGTAAAATGCCGCCTTTCGCGTTGCGAAAGACGGCATTTTGCGTCGTGATTGACGGCCTTTCGTCTTATGAAAGGCGGCCTTTTATACGGCGTTCTGCCGCATGTCGTGATTCTATCTGCGGTATTGCGGACGTTATACTATTACGGTATGTACGACCGTTGGGCGTCGGCAGTCCTTTATTCGGCCGTGGCATTACGGATTGATGTCCACTACGCCCGAGCCGGAAACGTGCCTGTCACACTGCCCTACATGCCCGTCTATGTCGATGTCGCCCGAGCTTTTAACCGTGCATTGTGCCTTTTCAATGTTCGCGTTTTGCAAGTCGATGTCGCCCGAGCCCGTGGTTATGGCGCTGAGTTCCTTGGCGTTGATGTTGTCTATATCGATGTCGCCGCTGGCTGAGACGTCAGCGGTGAGAACGTTGCATGTCAGACTGCGTATTTTTACGTCGCCAGAACCGTCAATGTCTATGTCCATCCTGTCGGTAGTGATACTGCCGTCAGAGCTGAAATCGCCGGCTCCTCTCAGCGTGATGCCGCTAAGCCTTGGCGAGGTTATATATACGTCTACGTTGTCGCTGTCTTCGTCACGGTATGCTCCGCCGTTACCGTCGTGGTATATGCGCAGCGTTTTGCCGTTGTATTCACTCTTTGCGTTAGGGTCGTTACCTTCAAATCTTACAATGTTTGCGTCACCCTGTGTGTAGTAAATGTCGTAGTTGCCGTCAACTTCAATCTTTTCAAACTGCCTGTCGGCGCTGTTTTCATTTACGGTCGCCTCTGCTGTAGTCTCGTTGTTGCCGGCTGTTGCCGTGTTGTTTTTCCTCTCCGTGTTGCACGCTGTCAGCATGATGAACGCTACGGTGGCTAATAATGTTTTTCTCATGGTGGTAATCATTTGTTTGTTTTTATGTACTAAACGGGCAGACAAGGAGCCCTTCATATCGTGTGTATTGCCGGTTCTCCTTGTCTGCCCGTTGTTTTCATGTTCTGTCAAGCCGTATCTTTACTGTCTGTCGTCCAGGAATTTTCTTGCGGCACGCAGCTGGTGGCGCATTACGCTGAGGAATTCCTGGCTCTCCTGCAATATGTTAAGGTAGAGCAGTGATACTTTCAGGTTGGCGTTGTTGTCCTGGTACATGATGTCGATTACGCGCTTTCGCATTGTCGAAAGTTCGTCTTTGCACTCGTCGGCGATGTTGAGCGTTTCCTGGTAGAGCTCATACCTGTTGGTCGAAATCATCTGCTCAGTATGGTTCATCAGTTCGTTTATCTTGCGGCGGGTGTTCTCAAAGTCGTCTTTGTACGCCTGCGGCAGCGGGTTGAAGTTGTTGTCCACGTGCTCCTTCACCGGTTCCAGCATACGTTTCAGGCAGTATATGAACTGCTGGTCGCTGTTAACTCCGAGGTGGAACCACGTGTTTCGCTCTATGGCAATCTCTGCCGGAATGCGCCGCATGGCAAGAAGTTCTTTCCTCCTGAACTTCTTTAACTGCGACTGTTCTTCCTTCAGGGCGCTGTTGCAATGGCGCAGCTCTTTCCTGTTCTCGTTGTATATACCGTCGATAATGCGGTTGAACTGCTCAAGCGCAAAGTGGGTGACGAAGCTTTGGGTGCGTGATACGTGCTTTGAGAGCAGGTCCCATACTATTTCCTTGTCTCTTGTGCGCATCATGAGTTGGAATACGTCGTCCTTCTTCTCCTCCTTTTGCTTCTTCGCAAACTTGCGGTTGCTGCTCCAGAGCAGGTAGATGTCAAGCACCATGAACGCTATCATGACGGCTATTCCGCCGAAATGCATCATCGCGCAGACTATCGCGCAGACAGCGAATGCCACTCCGGCAGTTACGAACCATCCGCCGATAACCGAGATAACACCTGTTACGCGGAACACGGCACTCTCACGGCTCCATGCCCTGTCGGCAAGAGAGCTACCCATGGCAACCATGAACGTAACGTAAGTTGTTGACAGCGGAAGCTTGTAATTGGTACCGAAGATGATGAGCATTGCGGCAAGTACCAGGTTGACGGCTGCTCGCACCTCGTCGAAAGCAGCTCCGTCGGCCAGTATGGCCTCTTCTTTGTTGAAGCGGTTGTCTATCCATTTGCGCATGCGCGGCGGCAGAATCTTGGTTACTGCGGCGTTCATGTCCTGAGTGGCGCGCACTATGCTGCGTGCCGCGCGCGATGAGCCGAACATCTCGTCGCCTTCGTCCTGGCGACTGAGGTCAACGCTTGTCTTGACGACATTCTGCGCTTTCTTCGACGTTGTCATGGCGATAATCATTATTATTCCGGCCAGTACAAGGTAGAGCAGCGGGCTCTTTGCCGACGACATGAGCGATGTCATCATGAAAGTGTCGAAGTTGCCGTTGCCGTTGGCAAGGAAGTCTTGCATTGCGTCAAGTCCGGCAAGTGGCACGCCGATGAAGTTTACGAGGTCATTGCCGGCGAACGCCATTGCCAGCGCGAACGTTCCGGCCAGCACGATGAGCTTGAATACGTTGATACGCAGCAGGTGCAGAATCTCCATCAGCACCGTTGAGCATACGAAGAAGATTGCCATGAGCATCATGGTGTTCGTCTCGATCCACTGGCGTGCAGCCTCGCTGATGTACGGCGACTTGCCTATGCCCGTGATGAATATGAAGTATGCCAGTGACGTAAAGGCTATACCGCCGAATATTGCAATGGTATAGCGGAGATGTTTTTTATAGTTGAACGTGAAGATAATTCGTGAAATCCATTGGACTATTACTCCGAAGAAGAAAGCTATGGCAACGGAGACGAAGATGGCTATTATGACACTGAGGGCCTTGTCGCTGTTGAGCAGGTCGTAGATAGTCAGTGACGGGTCGGCGTGCATCTTCAGCATGGCAAGGATGAATGTACCTCCGAGCAGCTCGAACACGAGTGAAACGGTTGTTGAGGTAGGTAAGCCGAGGCTGTTGAAGGTGTCGAGAATAATGACATCGGTCACCATCACGGCGAGGAATATTGTCATCACCTCTTCAAAAGAGTAATTGTCGGGCCTCATAATGCCGTGGCGTGCCACGTCCATCATGCCGGCACTCATTACGGCTCCTATCAGTATGCCGACCGACGCTACAAAGAGCACCGTACGGAACTTGGCCACCTTGGCGCCGATGGCCGAGTTGAGAAAGTTTACGGCGTCGTTGCTTACGCCTACGAACAAGTCGAATACTGCCAATAGAAGCAGGAATGCGACTATTAAAAAATAAATCTCTGTCATAAACCTTTAGTTTTCTTTATGATTGATATGTTTGCGGTTTCACGCCGCAAAAGTAGAAAATACATATTACAATTTCTTTGAACGGATATTTCATTTGTGTTACAATCGTAACAACTGCTACGAAATTGTAGTCTTACCTTATTTAATATGTTTGTTGGCTGAAGGCATGCTGTTGTGCGAAAGACGGCATTTTGGCTTGTAAAAGGGCGTCTTTCGGGTGGTGAAAGGCCGTCTTTTGCACCGCAATATGCGGCCTTTTGCAAAGTTTGCGGCGCTGCTGTTGAGGGTTACATACCGCCAGGTATGGCGTTGCTGGTTGTAACAGCCTTGAAATCAAGCTGTTAGTTGTGGTCTGGGCGCATGATCTGGTCATTCGGTAAGGCGCCGGATGTTGTCATTGTTTTATAAAAGCTGCAAGAATGAAAGCCTGTCAGCGACATTCTGCCATTCGTGTATTTATGCTGAATGGTTGAATGCCGCTGACAGGCTTTGTAATATAATGTCGTTTTTATCGTGCCGTAAGCGTGACCGTCAGGCTATGCTGTATGCCACGAGATTTCCCTCCGTGCGCGGCACTATCTGCTCGGCCCGGGCCGTAACTCCGTCTTTCTGTTTTGCGTTAGGCTTCTTTGGAAATGCAGCGTTGTTCTTGAACACGTCGAGGGCGGCCTTGATTACGTTGTCGTCAAGGTTGAGATATTCAATCCAGTCCTCCTCGTCCATTATGTTGTAGATAATCCTGCTGTTGATGAAGCGCTCGAGCAGGTGGTGCGACTTCTTTATCAGCAAGTTTCGCCTGCGCAGTCCGTTCTTGTCCGCATACGAGGCAAACTTGTCTACCGTGTTCTGTTTGTCAAGATAGGCAGACAGTTCGGGCATGGTCTCAAACGAGCTGAGCTTTGGTCTGTACTTGTCGGTATACTCGAAGGCAAACTGTAATATCAGCCCGCTCATAGCCGCTTCCTTGAAATACGACGTGTAGTCAACGGTGTCTTCGGGGATGAATATGTCCGGAGTAATGCCTCCTCCGCCGTAAACAGTGCGCCCGATGACGGTGTGGTAGGCCGGTCCGGTATGCTTGATACTGTCTTGCGAGAAGAATTCCCCGTGTTGGTATCTTACTATTAAGTCCTCTTCATAATCCTGGTTGTCGCCAGATACGTATGGTTTTTGTATGCAGCGCCCGGACGGAGTGTAGTATCTCGCCACGGTGAGGCGTATCATCGACCCGTCGGGGAAGTCCATCTGCTTCTGTACGAGGCCCTTGCCGAACGAACGTCGGCCAATGATTGTGGCCCTGTCATTGTCCTGCATGGCTCCCGCGAAAATCTCCGAGGCCGATGCTGAAGCCTCGTTTATAAGCACGACAAGCGGAATGTTCTGGTAGCTTCCACGGCCGTCGCTCTTGAAATCCTGTCTTGGCGACCTGCGTCCTTCAGTGTAAACGATGAGCCTGTTCTTGGGTAAGAACTCGTTGGCCATCTGCACCGCCGAGTTAAGATAGCCCCCGGTGTTGTCGCGCAGGTCTATAACCAGGTTGCCGAAGCCCTCTTGCGAAAGTTTAGCCAATGCGATAAGCAGTTCAGGATACGTGTTCTCGCCGAAGTTCTTTATCTTGATGTAGCCAGTGTTCTCGTCGAGCATGTATGCTGCGCTGATACTCTTTTGTGGTATGTCACCGCGCGTTATGGTAAATTGTTTTACCTTCTTCTGCCCGTACCTTACCACTCCAATCTTTACTTTTGTGTCCTTCGGGCCTTTCAGCCTGCGCATGGCCTCGCTGTTGGTAACTACCTTCCCGACGAATGGTTTTCCGTCTACGCTTACAATTTTGTCGCCGGCCAATATCCCGGCCTGCTCTGCCGGGCCGTTCTTTACTACACCCTGCACCCTTATAGTGTCGTCACGGATGACGAACTCAATGCCCACTCCGGAGAATGAACCTTTAAGGTCATCGGTCGCCTGCTGTACGTCCTTTGCGCTGATGTACACCGAGTGGGGGTCAAGGTCGGCCAGGATTTGCGGTATGGCCTTGTCAACGAGTGAGTCGATGTTGACCTTGTCTACGTACTGGTCGTCTATTATGTGCAGCAGGTTGTTAAGCCTGTTGCTGCCCGAGTTGATGATGTTGAGCCTGTTTCCGGAAAAATGGTTGGCGTAGAAAGTCCCTACCAGAATGCCGATAACGACACAAAGAGCCATCAACAATGGGGTCAGGCGGTTTGATTTATTTGGTTTCATAATCATCCGGGTTTAAGTACATTACTTCTATCTTGGCTTTTTTCAGAAGGTTTATACCGTCCTCCAGACGGTATTTCTCGGCGTAGACAACACGTTTGATTCCCGACTGGATGATGAGTTTCGAGCATTCGATGCACGGCGCGGCCGTAACGTACAGCGTGGAGCCGTCGCTGTTGTTCGAGCTCCGGGCCAGTTTTGTTATGGCGTTGGCTTCGGCATGCAGTACATAGGGCTTTGTCACGTTGTTGTCGTCCTCGCACACGTTCTCGAATCCGCTCGGTGTGCCGTTGTAGCCGTCACTTATTATCATCTTGTCCTTTACCACAAGCGCGCCTACTTTCCGCCTTTCGCAATAGCTGTTCTCGGCCCAGATTCGGGCCATACGTAAGTAGCGCAGGTCCAGCAGCAGTTGTTTGTCCTCCCTTTCGGTCATATATTTATGCCTTTTAACGTCTTTATTTCTTGCTTACTTTCTTTATTCCGTTACGCTTAAGCAGGGCATCTATGGTGGGTTCACTGCCTTTGAAGCGTTTGTAGAGGGTCATTGGATGTTCTGTTCCGCCCTTGGATAAAATACAATCCCTGAATTTCCGTGCTGTATCGGGATTGAATATGCCGTGCTTCTTGAATACGCTGAATGCGTCGGCGTCAAGCACTTCGGCCCACTTGTAGCTGTAGTATCCGGCCGCATAGCCACCTGCCATGATATGGCTGAACTGTACCGTCATGCAGGTGTCGGGCAGTTGAGGCGTTACCATTGCCTTTTCCCATGCTTTTTTCTCGAACGGTATGATGTCGTCCGTAAACTCTTCTTTCTTCGTATAGTATGCCATGTCGAGCAAGCCGAAACTTACCTGGCGCAAGCATGAGTACGCCGCAAGATAGTTGCGGCTTTTTATGATACGGGAGATAAGCTCGTCGGGCAGGGGCTCTCCTGTCTTGTAATGGAAGGCGAAAGTGCTGAGAAACTCTTTTTCAACGGCAAAATTCTCCATGAACTGTGACGGAAGCTCAACGAAATCCCACCATACGTTTGTGCCGGAGAGGCTCTCAAAGCGCGTGTTTGCGAACATTCCGTGCAGTGCGTGGCCGAATTCGTGGAGGAATGTCTCCACTTCACCGAGCGTAAGCAGTGCCGGTTTTTCCTCCGTAGGCTTTGTAAGGTTCATCACGACGCTGACATGTGGACGCACGTTGACGCCCTTGCGGTCAATCCACTGCCCTTGGTATTCGGTCATCCAGGCGCCTCCCTGCTTGCCTTTACGGGGATGGAAGTCTGCGTAGAACACCGCAAGGTAAGAGCCGTCATTGTCAAATACCTCATAAGCCTTGACATCCGGATGGTACACCGGTATGTCCTTGTTCTCCTTGAACGTAATTCCGTACAGTCTGTTGGCAAGTCCGAACACGCCCTTGATGACGTTCGACAGTTCGAAATACGGGCGTAACATCTCTGCATCGAGGTTGAATTTCTTGAGTTGCAGCTTGTGTGAATAGTAGCTGAAGTCCCAAGGCTCAACCTTGAAGTCGCTGCCTTCCATCTTTTTTGCCATCTTTTCGACGGCCTCGACTTCCTTTACGGCTGTCGGCTTGTATGCTTCGATGAGGTCGTCGAGCAGTTTGTACACGTTGCGGGCGTTGCCTGCCATGCGGCGTTTCAGCACATATTCGGCGTAAGTCCTGTATCCGAGCAGCTGTGCTGTCTCCCTGCGAATGTTAATAAGGCGTTTGCAGATGTCTATGTTGTTCTCGGTGTTGTCGTGCGTGCATACCGTGTTGCGTGCCATGTACATACGCTTGCGCAGCTCCCTGTTGTCGGCATGCGTCATGAACGGGCTGTAACTGGGATAGTCGAGCGTGAAAACCCATCCTTCAAGGCCACGTTCCTTTGCTGCTACGGCCGCTGCCTCGATGGCAGTGTCAGGCAGTCCGGCAAGCTGGCCTTCGTCTGTAATGTGCAGGGTGAAAGCCTTGTTCTCTTTCAGAAGGTTCTGCGAGAACTGTAATGACAGCATGCCGGCCTCTTCGGTCAGCTTGCGTAGTTTTTCCTTTCCGTCGTCGTCAAGCAGCGCTCCGCTGCGTACGAAGCCCTCATAGCAGTTGTCGAGCAGCTTCTTCTCTTCCGGAGTGAGCTTGCGATGGTGCGCGTGTACGGCCTTTATGCGCTCGAACAGGCGCTTGTTCAGCCTTACGTCGTTGGCATGTTTGGTGAGTATGGGTTGCAGCTTTTGCGCCAAGGCGTCCATCTCGTCGTTCGTTTCGGCGCTGAGCAGGTTGGAAAAGACTGTCGACACGCGCGACAGAAGGTCGTAATAACCGTCCTTGTCGTCGTCAACGTTGATGATTGTATTGTCGAATGTCGGTTTGTCGGGATTGTTGATGGTCTTCTCTATTTGCTCATCGTCACGGCGTATTCCCTCCATGAATGCTTCCTCGAAGTCTTCAAGGCGTATCTTGTCAAAGGGAACGGTGTCGTGTGGGGTGTTATATGGTTCAAAAAAAGGGTTTATACGTTGTCTCTCTTCCATTTGTCCATTCATACTGACGTTTTATGTAATTTTTGATTACAAAGGTAGTAATTTTATTCCTTGTATGTAATCGGTACCTGAAAATTTAACTAATATTTACCTGTGTTCGGCTTGTTGGCGTGTGGCGCGGCTTTACGGTTGGCTTGTTTACGATGGTTCGGCCAATGCGCGGTGCCTGGCAGCTTGTTGTGTGACAGCCTGTTTTGCGCTTTCCGCGTACGGTCTTTTGTCTTTTTTATTATAGTGTTCCGTCCGCATGTTTACGTATGTGCCATTGCCGTTTTTGCGAAAGGTGGCCTTTTACAATGCGAAAGGCCATCTTTCGGACGGTAAAAGGCCGTCTTTCACGATGTAAAAGACGGCCTTTTGCGCTGCGCCTTGTTTTGGGCGCGTAAGTATTGTTGCGTATGATATAGTAGGGTCAGGCTATTATGCTTGCGTCACTTTATTATCTTCTCCAGGGCATGCACATGTATTATGCCACGTTTCAGTGATATAATGCCTTCCGCGTCCATACTGTTAAGCGTGCGCGATACGTTCAGTCGGCTTTCGTTTACTTCTTCGGCAAGCCGCTCCATCTTTATCCTGACGGTCTTTCCGCCTGCCGGGCGCAGGCAGCGCGTCTCTATGAAGCGTGCTATCTTGTGCCTGATGTCGCCGGGTTGGGTACGCCACGGAAACCGTGTTAGCCGTTGTGACTGGGTGCAGATGATGTTGAGCAGGTTGAGCCTGAATATCTCGTATTTGTCGGCCAGCGCCAGTGCCTCCATCTTGCCGAGGCTTATCAGGTCGCAGTCGGTTATGGCCCTGAATGTGCGTGTGTATCTTTGCGTTAGCCCGAATATGCGTTCGGGCTGGAGAATGTCTGGTGCTGAGATGGTTTCGGTTATTGAATATCCGTTGTCGTCGGCATGTCCGGTTGCGCTCGTCATGCCTTTTATGAGGAACAGCAGCTTGTCGCAAGTGTCGCCTTCGGTAACCAATGTCTTGCCACGGGCGTAAGTTATGTACCTGAATTTTGTCGTCGCGGTTACTTGTTCGAGGTCGTTGCGGCTCATACCTTGGAACAGCGGTAGCTCAAGCAGTCGTTCGTGGTGTTCGATGTATGGCATGGTTCATTCCTGGCCTTTGTCGTTATTTACCCTTTTCTGTCACGGTTTGCGTGCCGTAGAGCTTGTCCTTGAGCGACGGCGAGAACCATACAGCGTTTTTCCCGTTCTTGTCTGAATATATAAAATATGCCATCAGCCCCGGATGTCTGTCGAGTATTGCCCTGGCCCTGTCGAGCCCCATCACCATGAATGCCGTCGCGTAGGCATCAGCCGTAGCGCAACTGTCTGCCAGGACGGTGGCCGAGAGGATGTTGTGCTGTACCGGCCTGCCGGTCTTTGGGTCTATTGTATGGGCGTACTTCCTTCCGTTCTTGTAGTAGAAGTTGCGGTAATTACCGCTCGTGGCCATGGCCTTGTTGGTTACGTTCAGTATTGTTTGCAGCTCTTGTTTGGTGTTAAGCGAGTCGTCAACAGGTTTTGTTACGCCTATTCTCCACGGCAGCCTGTTCTCGTTTATTCCGCATGTCACGATTTCGCCGCCTATCTCCACCATGAAGTTGTCAATGCCTTTGCTCCGCAGATAGCCGGCCACTACGTCGCAGGCATATCCTTTCGCGATTGCACTGCAGTCGAGCATAATCCTCTTGTCTGCCTTTTTAACCTTGCCGTTGTCAAGTGTTACTTTTTCGTAGCCTATAAGTTGCCTGAGGCTGTCTATGGCTTGTGGCGTAGGTTCGGTGTCATGCTTGAATCCGAAACCCCATGCGTTGACAAGCGGAGCCACCGTGATGTCGAACGCTCCGCCGGTTTCTCCGGATATCTTTTGTGCCATTGTGAACACGTCGGCGAACATGCTGTCGGCCACAACGTCTTCGTTGCGGTTGATTTTCGAAATGACAGACTGGGCGTTGAACGGCGATAGGGAGAAGTCAACCTTGCTGAGCTCGGCCTCGATGTCCTTTTTCAGGCTCGTGTTGCTTTGGTATGTGATGTTGTATACCGTGCCGAACACGAATCCGGTGTCGTGCTTGTAAGGAGCCGGGCGCTGGTGTCCTACGATTATAATTGCACCGATGATGATGCATAAGAGGAATGCCGACTGTATGAATAGCTTTTTCCTGTTTTTCATTATACTGTCTTTTATCGGGGCGTTACGGTACGGCCGTTGGATATTCCCGTCTTGGAGGCAGCTTGTCATGACTGTCTCCGCCGTGCTGTCTATATGTCAATGGTGACGTTGAACGTGCCGCCTATATTGCTGCTGCCGGTTTTTCCGAATCCTGGCACATACCACGAGTTACCCAGTTCGCCGTCATCGTATGACAGGCGGCTGCGGTATCTCAGGCTCCATCCAAGGTGTACAGGCCCCCATATCTTGGCGTCAACGCCTATGACGGCCTCAAACCATTGGTATGAACATTTCACTCCTTTTGCCTCATAAGGAGCAACGTCACCCCATACAGGGTCCGTCATCCCTGGATGTGACAGGTCGTACTTGAATGAAGTGAAGGCGTATCTTACGCCGGCAAAGAGCTTGTAGATGTCATGTTTGTTCTTAAGTAGGTTGAAGTCGACGCCTATTCTTGCATAAGGGGCGCTTGTCTTGTATGTAATGTCGGTCACGTCGTTTACGTGGTCGGCCTTGCCTATACCCAGTTCGACAACCGGAAAGTACCTGTCTTTCAGGTTTACGCGTACCGATGCTTCGTATTGTCCGTAATCTCCGAGCAGCATTTGTGCCGGACCGACGAGGTCTACCGATACGGCAATACCGTTAAAGAGCGGTACACTGTCGTTTTTTGCCTCGGTATCGTTGTCCTTCGCTCCGGCTGTTGACGGCACGAGCAGCAACAACAGGCTAACGACGATGCCTGAAATATATGTTGAAATGTTTTCTTGAAGTGTCATAATTAACGTCGGGATAGATTAAAACGATGGAGTCGATGGCGTGGTTCGTGCTGCTGACGGCCGTAATGGTATGGAAATATGACGGCGAACAGTCTACCGACTCGAAGTGCTCATGGTCTTCTTTCGTGACGGTTACGGTGTCGTAAGTCGTAGCCTTGGTCAAGGTGTCTATCATCTCGAAGAAGAATACGTCTTGTGGATGTGCGTAACTTATGGGCAATGAAAACTCGGTTGTGCGCACGTTGCGGTTTATCAGTATAGAGTCGTTACCGTCGATGGCGCGTTGTGTGGATATAGTCAGCGTGTCGTGCAGCGTGTCGACAAGCCCGTCGGAAGTGCGTAGTTGGTATTGCGTATAAACGAGGCTGTTCATCGGGCAGTCGATGGACGAACATGAAGAGATGCTTACGAGCATGAACGCAAGAACGTAAAGGGGAAAGCAGCGAAGGTCTCTTAGTAAAGGAAAGATTGAAAGGGGTATGAATGAAAAGCGCCGGCGCGAAACTTGTTTGCTTCGTCCTGTGCGTTTGTCATTTGGCATGTGTGTGTATCTGTTCCGTTTCATTGCGCTTTTTTACTTCAATATAACGTTTGCGTTTTGTTTTATGGCTTTCCCTTTATGCTGTCTTTTTCCCTTTTTGCTTTCAGGCATTTGCCTTACAGCCTGATGGTCTCCTCTATCTGGTAATCGTTCCGGTTGGTCGAGCTGCGGCTTATCAGGTCGCCGAGGAATCCGGCGAGGAACAGTTGCGTTCCGATCATCATCATCGTGAGGGCTATGTAGAAGTAAGGCGAGTCGGTTACGAGTCGCTGCGGTATGCCGTTGGCAAGCGAACAGAGCTTGTCTATGCCTATTATAGCTGCGGCGATGAAGCCGATTATGAACATGATGGTGCCGAGGAAGCCGAACACGTGCATAGGCTTGCGCCCGAAACCGCTAAGGAACCACAGCGTGATGAGGTCAAGGTAGCCGTTAAAGAAGCGGTTGAGCCCGAACTTCGACTTGCCGTATTTACGCGCCTGATGGTGTACTACCTTTTCGCCTATCTTGTTGAAGCCGGCGTTTTTGGCAAGGTATGGTATGTAGCGGTGCATCTCTCCGTACACCTCTATGTTCTTTACCACGTCGCGCCGGTATGCTTTCAGTCCGCAGTTGAAGTCGTGCAGGTTCTTTATTCCGCTTATCCTGCGCGCAGTTGCGTTGAAGAGCTTGGTGGGTATGGTCTTTGACAGAGGGTCGTAACGTTTCTGTTTGTAGCCTGACACGAGGTCATATCCGTCCTTGGTTATCATGTTGTACAGTCCGGGTATTTCGTCGGGAGAGTCTTGCAGGTCGGCATCCATCGTGATGACGACGTCGCCTTGCGCCTCCTTGAAGCCGCAGTACAGTGCGGGGCTCTTGCCGTAATTGCGGCGGAACTTTATGCCCTTGACGCACTCGTGCTTTGCGCTGAGCTCCTGGATTACGTCCCAAGAACGGTCGGTAGAGCCGTCGTTGACGAAGATTACCTCATAGGTGAAGTTGTTGGATTTCATCACGCGCTCTATCCAAGCGTAAAGTTCGGGCAGTGATTCATCCTCATTGTATAAAGGTATTACGACTGATATGTCCATTGTTCGTTTATTCTTATAGTCATTGTTGGGATTAAGGCGTTCGTAGTCCTTTGTCCGTTTAGAATCTTCTCTTGTATTTCGACTTGAGCATTGTAGCTATTGGCAGGCTCACCATGAAGCCGAGTATGATGTTCGTGGTGAGGAATTGCAGCGCTATGTCTATCGGGCGCAGCGATGCAATGTTGTCTATTGCGAGTCTCATCTCCTCCTGCTTGACGCCGTAAGCGTTGAGCAGTGTCTTGAATTCGTCAGTGTTAGTTATCTCTTCATACTGTGAGAGCATGAACCCCTGGTCGATGAACTGGAAGTAGATGAACTGTGCCGCGGCCATGAGCAGGGCCGCGTAGAAATATACCAGCATGCTGTACATCAGGGCGCGGCTGAATGTTATCACGCCGTCGAGTACGTTGTCGCGGAAACGCTTTAGGCGCATGGCGGCAAGAACGAGCGAGTAGACGCCGACAATGAGCGACATGAAGCCGAACAAAGGGTTGTAAAACTCGCCGATGAAGAAGGCGAAACTGAGTATCCACAAGCCTCCTATTATCGCTCCGTCAATGCGTGCGAAAGCTTTAAGTTGTTCGTATTCCTCGCGTATAGCCATTGTATGTTACGTATTGTCGACATGTCCGCATTATACATCCCGTGTCGCGGCCATGTAAAAAATCCCTGCAAAATTACTTATTTTCCGCCATATAAAGTGGTGGCAGGCGCTTTTTTTTATTTTTTTAGGGTTAAAGCGTGACGTTCCTTGCGGGCTTGCGCAAGGGTGACGGGTACAGAATTACCGCCATGGTGTACATCCGTAAGTGTAAAAAAATGTTTATACAACATATCCGCGAACGTTTGGTTAACGTTCCGTAAAGGCCCTTCGGCATCAGTAAACCGTGATTTCATCCGAATTGTCGGCCTTTTTTATGCTTTTGGTTAACGTGCTGATAATAAGCGTTTTATGACTTGTTAGACGTATTCTCTTATTCCGCTGTTATCTGAAAGACCGTGTTTTGCGGCCTTAAAGACGGCCTTTTACGCTCCTTTTGACGGTCTTTAGCATTACAGATAGCGGCAATTAGGGTCATGTTTACGCCTTGATTTGTAATGCGCACATAGCAAAAACGCCTATAATAATGCTTTTTAGATTACGTAAAGCAGCTGAAAATACGGTAAAATATTTCTGGAACGGAAAATGATTTTGTCGTGAGTTTTTACTTGTCCATACTTGTGATAAACTGAAAATAAGTTAAAAAATCCGCAAAAACGCCGGCATGCCTACATGATGTATAAACTTTTTATTACCTTTGCAGCCGCAAAGACGGGCAAGTCTTGTACGGCCAGCTCCCTTCGAATCCTCCAGGGCGGGAACGCAGCAAAGGTAGTTGGTTGTAGCGGCGCGATATAAGTAGCTTGCCCACCCGCCTCTTTAGCTCAGTTGGCCAGAGCACGTGATTTGTAATCTCGGGGTCGTTGGTTCGAATCCGACAAGAGGCTCGAAAATTGTTTAAATGGTAAACGGAGAGTGGATCGTGTCCGCCCTCCGTTTTTTCGTTAACCAGATAATTAATTCTTCAACATAAAGAATAATGAAACAAGAATATGATATAACCATCAAACAGTCAAAATCATACCGGCTTTCCGGCCAGATTGCGAAGTGGATGGACAGATATTACCTTGACGCCGTGGCCGGACTGCTGTTTGAAGGGATTGGAGATATTCTTACACAGCTGCTGACATTGCCGTACATTTACGTCAGCGCAGTGAAAATAAAATCGTTGCCGCTTACGCTGTCGGTAATATACAACGCTTTATGCGACCTGGCCATAGGTCTTGTTCCTTTTTATATAGGTAATGTGCTGGACTTTTTCAAGAAGTCGTACAGGCAGAATTTCAGACTTATTACGGGGTTCATCAAGGGCGACAAGGATACCATTCGTGAGGTAAACCGCAAGGCGGCAATCACCGCCGTGCTGATTGTGGTGCTCTGTGTCATTATCTATTTCCTCGTGTTGTTGGCCATAAAAGTTACTACATGGCTATGGGATGCGATTACAGGACTGTTTTAATGCCAATTAATAAAAATCGGATTTATTGTTATGCAGATACTTATAGGATGTGCCAAGGACATGGACGATAGCGTCATTGGGCGCGACCCGTTTACCACCAAGCCGTTGTTCGGCGAACAGGCTGTGAGCAATGCGCTGCAAATGATGAGGTATGACGAAGAGGAACTTGCCCAAATGCTGGGTTGCAACCTTCAGATAGCTCGGCAGAATCGCCTGCGTTACCTTCATTTTCTTGACGAAAAGCCGTCTACTCAGGCCGTTTATGCCTATACGGGGATAGTGTTCAAATATCTTGACGCCGCAAGTCTGGGCGACAAAGACTTTGAATACATGCAACGGCACTTGTGGATAACGTCGTTTCTTTATGGTCTGCTGAGGCCTACTGACGCCATCCGTCCTTACCGTCTTGAGGGAAATGTTGTGCTTCCTGACAACGGCGTTACGATGTTCGACTATTGGAAGCCGTTGCTTACAGACATTTTCATTGAATCAATCAAGGCTGACGGCGGCGTATTGCTTGACGTTGCAAGCAACGAGATGCGGCGGTTGTTCAACTGGCGGAAGGTTGTCCGTGAGGTTAAAGTCGTCAGTCCGGAGTTTCTCGTGCGCAAAAACGGGCGGCTGAAGACCGTTGTCGTGTATGCAAAAATGTGCCGTGGGGCCCTTGCCAGGTATGCTGTTACCAAGAGGATAAGCAATCCCGAAGCGCTGAAGTCATTTACATTCGAGGGCTTCACGTACAGTGATGCCGACAGTAAGGACGGAGGTATGGCGTTCGTTCTTGAATGAATATAAAAAGAGAGGTTAAGAGCAAAGGAACAACGGCCTTGCTCTTAACCTTTCATAGTTAACTGAATTCTGTCACGCAAGCTCTACAACGGTTATTCCCGCGCCGCCGAACTGTACGTGTTCGTCACGGTACGACTCAACGTCGGGCCTTGTCGCGAGATATTGGCGGATAAGTTGGCGCAGTATTCCGGTGCCTGTTCCGTGCAATATGCGCACCCTCTTGACGCCTACGAGGATAGCGTCGTCAATAAAATAGGTTACTGCCGTCAGGGCCTCGTCGCCCCTCATGCCGCGCACGTCGATGTCCTGTTTGAAGTTGAGTTTGTGCTCATCCATCGTTTCCCGTGTCTGCCGTCCAACCGTAACGTATGCTCTTGGCTCCTCTTTCTTGGGTGCTTCGGCGTGTTCAAGCCGTTCTGCACGCATCTTGGTGCGCATGTCGCCGAATATTACGGTGGCCATTTTACCGTCGAGACTTTCTATTTTGCCAACGCTGCTGAGGCCTTTTATACGAACCGTGTCACCCTGTTTCAGCGGCGCGACGGCTACAGGTGAAGGTGTTGCGTTAGCGGATTGTTGATTGTTCGTTTTCAGTTTTTCATTCTCTTTCTCCTTTTCCCGCTTCCGCTTTTCCTTTCTTGCCCTGCGCTCCTGTATCTGGCGCATCTTGCGGGCTATCATCTCGTCGTTTGCGGCAGTGTCAATCTCCTTCACGCCGGCCTTGAATGCCTCAAGCTGTTCGCGTATTTTCTTCGTTTCTTCCTTCTCAGCCTGGCTTTCGCGTATCTCCTTTATCGTGCGCTCAATCATCTTGTTGCTCTCCTTGAGCACTTCCTCTGCCTGTTCCTTGGCCTTGCGCAGTATGTCCTTACGACTCTGTTCCAGTTCCTTCACCTCGTTTTCGTAACGGGTGATGGTCTGCTCCAGATTCTTCTCGCGCTGGTGAATGGTTTGGCGTTTGTTCTCCCAATAGCGCTTATCACGTACAATGTCCTGCAGGTATTTGTCGCTTTGGATATAGTCACTGCCGACAATTTCGCTGGCAGCCTTTATCACGTCTTCGGGCAATCCGATTTTGCGTGCAATCTCGATGGCAAACGAACTGCCCGGATTACCTATCGAGAGCTGGAACAGCGGACGCATTTGCTGGCGGTCGTACAGCATTGCTCCGTTGACAACACCGTCATGGCTGTCGGCAAAATGCTTCAGGTTCTGGTAGTGGGTGGTAATTACTCCGTACGCCTGTTTTGCGCAAAACTGCGCCAACACGGCCTCGGCTATCGCGCCGCCTATTTGCGGCTCGGTGCCCGTGCCGAACTCGTCGATGAGCAGCAGTGTCGAGTCGTCGGCATAGCGCATCATCTGTTTCATGTTCATAAGATGGCTCGAGTAGGTGCTGAGGTCGTTCTCTATACTCTGTTCGTCGCCAATGTCGATAAAGATGTTCTTGAAAACGCCCGTCCGTGAACGCTCGCCTATGGCTACGGACAGTCCGCATTGCAGCATGTACTGAGTCAGTCCGGCTGTCTTGAGGCACACCGACTTACCGCCGGCGTTAGGTCCCGAGATAATCAGTATGCGCTTCTCACGGGTCAGCATGATGTCAAGCGGCACCACGCTCTTGCCTTGTTTCTCGAGCGAAAGCCGCAGCAGGGGGTGGGCTGCCTGTATCCAGTCGATGTGCGGATAAGCGTTTACGTCAGGTTCAATGCCCTTTATCAGGCGCGCCAGTTCTGCTTTGGCGTGTATAAGGTCTATTGTGGCAAGGAACTTATACGACTCGAGTATCGGCTTGACATGTGGACGCACGAGCTTGGCGAACTCAGTCAGTATGCGTATGATTTCCCGCCGCTCGTCGGCCTCAAGCTCCCTTATCCTGTTGTTGGCCTCGACCACTTCGGCAGGCTCGATAAACACCGTCTTGCCTGACGCCGACTCGTCGTGCACAATGCCGCGAATCTTTCTCTTAAGTCCCTGCGATACAGGTATGACAAGGCGTCCGTCGCGTATGGCGGGGGTAACGTCTTTCTCTACCAATCCCTCGCTCTGGGCCGCCCGCAATATACCGTTCAGGGTGCGTGATATGCTGCCTTCCGTGCGCGACAGCTCCCTGCGGATGTCCGCCAGTTGCGGAGATGCGCTGTCCTTTATCTTTCCGAACTTGTCAAGTATCGTGTCGATACGTTGCACCAGCTGCGGAAATGTCATCACGTCTTCAGTCAACCGGTGCAGCGCAGGGTAGGGGTATGTGCGTTCCTCGCCGTCGTTATCGTCGTCGGAACGGTTGAGGTAGTTTACAATCTGGTTGATTGTGTCGAGCGAACGGCGCAGGTCAAACAGTTCGCCTTCGTCAAGATGCGTGCCTTCAAGGCGCAGGCGGGCTACGGCCTGGCGCACGTCGAAGAAGTAGTGCATGGGAAAGTCGTCGGCTTCCTCTTGCAGACGCCTGAACTCGCGCACTTGAGTGAGCCATTCGTTTATCACGTCCGACTCGCCGCTTGGTTGTATGGCGTCAACCATCTCTTTGCCCAATGTGCTTAGGCAACGTTCCTTCAGTAATGTCCTTATTTCGTCAAAGCCGATTTTGCTTTCGAAAGTCTTTGGGTAAATCATGCTGCAAAATTACTCATTTTATATGGAAAACAATGGCGCAGGGAGATAATAAAAAGCGAAAAGGTGGTGAAAGGAGAGTCTAAAAGGCCGTCTTCGCAATTGCAAAGGACGGTCTTTTAGACAGCCAAAGGCCGCCTTTTACAGCCTAAGAGGCGGCATTTTAGATTGTAATCTAATTGGCATTGCTCGATTAATGAATGGTACGGAGGCGCCTATCTGTGAGGAAAACCGTAAGCAAACGGCCGCTGTTTACTTACGGTTTTTTCAATATGGATATCCTTGCGCAGTTCTTTTCCGACGAAAAGCGCCGTGTTCCGACATTGTGTCGGCGCACGGCGCTACAACGATTCTACTAATTTACTTATTTAACGGATTATGACTTTCTTGCCGTTATGGATGTAAATGCCCCTTGTCGGGTGCTCAACGCGCATTCCCTGCAGGTTGTAGTAGTTGTCGTCCTCAGTCTTATCAATCTCAATATTATTTATGCCTGTTCCTCCTTCGTCTTCAAACTCAAGCTCAATGCTGCCTTCGGCGGGTGTAATGTCGGTAGGCGTCTCGAGATAAGCCTTGTTGGCCTCTACGGTAGTTCCGGCAGCTACGAGGCTGAACGTAACGTCGCTTTCATTGAAGATATAGAGCGATGCGCCTTCGGCTGACGCGCTTATCTGCTGTTCCCAGTCGCCTATAGCTTTCAGGTAGTTGGTTCCGAGGCCGTCGATATCATCTATCACGGGTATTTCATACGTGCCAGGTTCACCCTTTACTATTATGCCTGTGTATTCCGGCACTTGGCTTATAGGAGTAAGAGTGACTCTACCCGTTCCAACGGTGCTTGCGTAATAAGCCTTGACGGCAGTGCCGGTAAAGTCTAATGACTTGTCGCTCTTGCTGTATGTCGCAATGCCTTCCGTCCCGATGGTAACGGCTACGGCGTCATAACTGTCGGGATAGGTTGTAAGCTCGACCTTGGTTATGGTGACTGCATTGCCGGTTATGATAATGCCATCTCTTTGGATGATTCCAAGAATAGTGGCGTTAAGTATTCCATAAGAGAATGTCTGTTCCCCTGTTGAAGCTGCAGGGCTTGTCTCACAATCTGAATCGAACGCGGTCCATCCATTAGGATTGCCTATTCGAATGTTGGCATTCTCACCTGCATTTGTAAAAGTTATAGTAATAATGTCTCCTATTTTAGCATTGGCAAGCGCTCCTCTGCTGTCATAACTTAAGTTGATAGAATTATCAGATAGATCCCAACCAAGTGACTTTGAACCGCTCCATATTTCGGTAGTAGTTCCATCATCGGGAGTAATATCACTGCCGCCTTCTTCAGTTCTGGCAGTAATATTATTGAATATCACGTAATGTCCGTTGAGACTCATGCCGTTTTGTTTTATTAGGTCAACCTGTTGATTGGTGAGGTTAACCTCAATATCGTCATCATTATCAATATTAACAACACCGTTTTCTCCGTTGAGGATAGGTGTTCCTACACCGTCAACCCATACGTTAACCTGGCATTGATAATACGTCTGATTTGCAGCGGTGGCTCCATCAATGTCTCGTTCTACTGAGAAAACAAGTTTGTCTCCATATTCAAGTGACGCAAAATTAGTTGACGGTATGTCCACACCGGTCCAGCTCTCTGTTGAATGAGGTCCTGTCCACACTGTTCTCATCTCAGCGTTTGCTGATATTATGGCTGCCGCAAGCAGCAGTAAAGTTGTAAAAATTTGTTTCATAATTAATGTTGGATTAGATATTTGATTGTTTCTGTTAGTTTATTTAACAGATGAAGGAGCCCCACCGTTTTATGTGCGCCCCTTCATTTGTTAAAGTATTTACCTGCGCTCTATTCTTATGTTACCGATACGGAAGTCGGCCGTGTAGGCTGCCGTCGGCTGGAACGCTATGCGCAGCGACTGCCACGTGTCAGGCGCCATTATTCCGGCTACTGCTATCGGCGCGAGCGGCAGGGTTATTGTCTGCCATTCGTCATGCGTGTTGAGGCCTGCTCCGTCGCCCGGAGTCCATGTGTAAAGGTCGCCCCAGTTGAACGAGAGCTGCAGTGGCGAAGCCTGAGTCAGCGGAGTGCCGTTCGGCGTATATACCTCGAACTTCAGCACGTAGTCGTCAAGGCTTCCGGCCTGGCTGAGGTCGCCAAGGTCGGCAGAGTTGATCATGTTGCAGCTGAGGTCGACGGTGTTCCATGCCCATGCGTCGAATGTACCAGTGAAATGCAGGTGCTGGCGCCCAAGTGAGGTCTCATCTGCGGAGGTAGCGTCGTCGCCCTCGATGCTGTAAGCCATCGTTCCGTCATTATTGAAAGACACTCCGCTGAAGTCGCCGTACAGAAGGTTCTGTGTCGGACGGTACGGCAGGCTTATGGTCTGTTCGCCGTCATTGTTGGAATATACAATCTCGAGCGTGCTGTTGTCAGGCGTATCGGCAGGAATCTCGGCCTTCATCGACGTGTTGGTGATTGAGCCTACGCCGAGCGGCGTGCCGTTAAGCATCACTTGCGAGGATGTTCCGAAGTCATAGAAGTCGAAGTTAAGCCCGAGGATTGTCACGGAGTCGCCAGGATTGACGAACTCGCTTTGCAGTCCGGTTATGCTTAACTGCGGGAACGGAACGGTAAAGTTGTATGACGTCGAGCCTTGGTCGGTTGTATATACAATCTGGTTGTTCTCTTCAGACGACCGTTCAGAAGGTATTACAACGTTGGCCGACGTGGAGTAAGTGTACACCTGCGTGAGGTCGGCTTCAACGTTGTTGAACGTTATGCTGCGCGCGTTGTTGAGGTTGCGGCCCACGATTCGTATCATCTGCCCTACCTGGCCTTCCGTTATCGGGTTTTCCAGTAGGGTGTCGCCCACTTCGTACACGGCGGTTATTACCGGCGCGCCTTGGTTGGCCTGGTCTTCAAGAGCCGTGTAGCCCTCGTCGTAATCAACGATGTCGTTGCAGCTTGCGAAAGCAAACAGTGCCAGGGCTGCGGCCATATATTTTAACATATTCTTTTTCATGTTACTGATATTTTTGTCTGCACGTTAGTTGTCAACCATTGGTTAAGCCCATCCTGGGTTGTTCTCAGTGATGGCGTGGTTGGTGTTAAATTCGGAGTTTGGTATCGGGAACAGCAGGTTACGCTCCGTACGGGTCTTGTTGCCGTTGCTGTCTTCGTTGGTACCGATAGCGTTCATTGCGTCAAGGTATATGCCCCAGCGTATGAGGTCCCAGCGGCGGTCAGCCTCGCAAGCGAATTCTTTGGCGCGCTCCTCGATTATGGCGCTACGCATCTTTTCCTGGGTGTCGAGTGCTCCGTTGCCCGTGAGGGAAGCCTCCGCGGCGTTAGAACGCCTGCGTACGTCGTTGAGATGTATTATTGCTTCTTCGGGATGTCCAAGCTCGTTCTCTGCTTCGGCATAGATGAGCTTGACGTCGGCGTAGCGCAGGAAAGGCCAGTTGGCGTCCGCATTCTCCGTCGCGGCATTTGTTACGTCGGAGTATTTTGTCGTGAACGCGAGGCATTCGCTTGTCATATTATAATAGTAACTAACGCCGTCAGCGTATATTCCGCTGGGTTCTCCAACCCGTTCTCCGGCCAAGTTGGTTCCGGTTGCCATGATACTGTATTCCTCAGTCAACGGATAGAAGAAGCCAAGGTTGCCGTCTTGATGTCCGTTTACGCGCCAGCGGTGCCTTACGCCTTGTGTTATTCGGTAGTCGTCGTGTTCGAACAAATCGTACCAGTGGCGTGTGCAGCCAGTCCAGCCACCGCTTGCTATGAAGTCGGAGCCGGGAGCCATCAGGTAGCCTGCATACTGAGTGTGCACTTGTGTGGAGTAAGTGTCGTTGCCGTCAGCCGACGCTACTGAGAACATAAACTCCGAAGCGGTGCATGAGGACTTCAGCCATAATTGGTTGTAAGGCAGCAGTTCATAATCACCGTATTCGCCCGTGATAACGTCGTGAGCCCATTGTGCGGCAAGAGTGTACAGCTCGTGCGAGTCCATGTTCTCGTATCCGCTTACGGCTCTCTTGCTGAATGTCATGCTTCTTAACGGTGCGTAGGCCTTGTCGTCGCCATCTCCGTCGTATGCGCCTCCCGTCCTTACGGTTATTTGAGTTCCAGCCGGCATTGCCGCTGCGGCCATGGTCGCATAGACTTTGGCAAGCAATCCTGCTGCGCTACCTGCGTTCACGTGGCCCGCCTGGTATGCCTGGTCGGTGTTCTTATACATCATGTAAGCCGCATCCTGAAGGTTGTTTATGATGTAGGTGTACACTGAGTCGACGCTCTGGCGCGGTTGGTTCTTGTCTGAAGTGTCGACTTCAGGTTGTACGGGAACAGGTCCGTATGCACGTACCAGCAGGAAATATGCGAAAGCCTTGTGGAATTTTACCTCGCCTATTGCATTGTTTTTTACGGCGTCGGTTATGTTGTTCATTGCACGGATGTGCCTTTCTGCCAGATTGGCGCGGCCTATGAGGTTGTAGCAACCGTTCCAGAGCGCATCCTGTAATGCCAAGGCGTCGTCAGTTCCTTGGAAGTTGCCGGCTCCGAAGCTGCCGAACAGCCAGTCGGGACCTGATATATAGTCGGCGTCTTGCTCAAGAACTCTCGGGAAGTAACCCCAGCGGAACATGTCGTTCACCCACTTGCTGTAAACGCCCGTTACCCATTGTGAAGCTGCGTCCTCGCTGTCGCCAACCATGTCGGGAGTGATGAAGCTGTCCGGGTCTTCCTCTATCCAGCTTGTACAGCCGTTAAACGCGCTTGCGCCCATAAGGAGCGTGAGGGCTGATAATATAATCTTTTTCATTTTTATATATCTGTTTAGAATGTGAAATTGAGTCCAAGCGTAAATGTACGCGCGCTCGGATATGAATAACTGTCAACTCCAGGTGTTGCTGCATTTGCTCCACCGGCATTTACGTCAGGATCAAACCAACTGTAGTTTGTGATGGTGAAGACGTTGTTTGCAGTGAACGAAATGTTCAGTTTCTGGATTCCAGGGAACGGTTTAAGCCAATCGTATGACAGGGTGATGTATTTCATCTTAAGGTAGCTGCCGTTTTCAACATATCTGTCACTGAACAGCCATTCGCGTGTATATCCTGCGGTTGGTTTTGGCCATTTAGCGTTGGCGGCGTTTTCTACCGTCCATCGTGAGTCGTATGCTTCCTGTGTGATGTTTCCGTAGTTGCCCATCTCGATGTCTGTGAGGTTGTAGTTCAGGATGTCATTGCCTTGCGAACCTTGCAACATGAATGAAAGTGTAAAGTTCTTCCACGACAGGTTGCTGGTGAAACCATACGTAAAGTCGGGGTTAGTGTCGCCTATTATCGTGCGGTCGGCAGCTGTTATCTGTCCGTCTCCGTTCAAGTCACGGTACTTTATCTCGCCTACGCGTTGCAATGCAGCCGCGTCTGAAAGGTTGGCGTATGCAGGGAACGAACGCACTTCGGCAATGTTGTCGAAGAATCCGTCCTCAACATATCCGTAGATAGTTCCTATAGGACAGCCGTTGCGTTGGAGGAATGCCTGGTCGGCAGCGCTCCAAAGCGATGTTGCGTACTGGTCACCTTCAAGTCCTCCGATACGGTTGCGGTTGAAAGAGAGGTTAGCCGCGATATTCCATCTTACCGGAGATTTGCGGAATACGTCGTAGTTGAGCGTGAACTCAAGACCTTCATTGGTTACGTTACCGCTGTTTACAAGCATTTGGGTAAAGCCGGAACTGCCAGGAATGGTGACGTTTTGGAGCAGATCACGCGTCTTTTTATAATAGTAGTCAACCGTGAACGAAAGACGGTTGTCCATGAATCCCATGTCGATACCGGCGTTGAACTGGTCTGTCGTTTCCCATTTCAGGTCGGGATTGGTCGGTCCGCGCCAGTCAACCATGGACATACCACCTTCAAGATTACCGTTATAAGGATAGTTAGCGGCATTCAGCATTTCGAGCGTACGATACGCACCGATGGCCTGGTTACCTGTTTGTCCGAAGCTGAGGCGGAACTTCAGGTTAGAGAAAATGTTGAGGTCCTGGATGAATTTCTCTTCACTTGCCCTCCATGCGAACGCTCCGGAGAGGAAGGTTGCCCACTTGTTGTTCTCAGCGAAACTTGAGCTGCCGTCGGTACGGACACTTGCCGTGAAGATATATTTGTCCATCAAGGTATAGTTGATACGTCCGAGGAATGACTCGAGAGCCTGTTCAGTTGTGCTGCTGGCTATCGTCGCACGGTCGAGCGCAAGGCTCATGTCATTGTCTTGGGTGTAGTCGGTCGGGAAGTTTGTTGCCGACATTGACGTGTTTTCGCCCGTTCCTTTTTCAAATGTCATACCGACTACTGCGTTAAGGGCGTGTACTCCCCACTTCTTGTCGAACGTAAGGATACTTTCCGCGGTAAAACTCTTCCATATGCTTGTAGCCTTTCCTGCCAAACCGTTGTTTGGAGTACGTCCTTCCTGGGTGTGGCGGTCATAGTATGTACCGCGGTGTCCGTCGTTATATCCAAGACCGAGGTTCTGGCGGAAACGCAACCATGGCGCTAATTTTACTTCAACATAGCTGCTTGAGAACCAACTTATTTGTTTCAGCTGGTCTTTCGCTCCGTTTACATAGTTTACAGGATTGGTCGCGAGCCAGTTCAATTCGTCGAGCTGTTCTGTCTCGGTGTGTACTCCGTAGGTAGGCGGGAAGATAAGTGCCGAACGTATTACACCGGTGTTTTCGGAACCGGTACGTTGGAAGTCCGTTGTCGTATTTGTGAAGAACGAGCTTGTACCAATCTCCAGCCAGTCGGTTATGTGGCGACCGATGTTGATTGAAATACCGTAACGTTCAAAGCCCGTGTTCTTTATCGTACCGTCCTGCTTCGTGAAGTTACCCGAGAAGTTGTACCAGCCCTTGCTGTTACCGTTACTTACGCTTACGCTGTAGTCCTGCTGGAAAGCGGTCTGGAAAATCTCGTCCTGCCAGTCAGCAATGGCCACTTCGTCAACGTTACCGTATTCGTCAGTGCGTATGCCCGGGTTGAGGAAATCTTCGGGGCTGGGGTTATATGTACCCGCATCATATATGTAATTGCCGTTTACGTACGGGTAATCCCATTCACCTCGGTAAGGGAACGCCGCTGTGCTGCCTTCGTAGTAATGGCTGTTGGCGTATTGCTCGTTCTGGTATATTGCGTAAGTGTACGGATTGAGCACATTAAGACGCTTCGCCACGGTTTGTATACCCAGCTTTACGTTAAGCTCGATGGTTGGTTTACCACCGTCGCTTTCTTTTCCTTTCTTTGTTGTAATGATGACAACGCCGTTGGCGCCACGTGAACCGTAGATGGCTGTAGCCGATGCATCCTTGAGCACCTCGATTTTCTCGATATCGTTAGGGTTGATCATCGACAGCGGTGACGAGAACTGGTTGTTGCCCTCGTTGGCGCTTGACGACGGAGTGCCGTTGGGGCTTGTTCCGTAAGGTACGCCGTCAACGATGTAGAGAGGCTGCGAACTGGTTGTGAAAGAGTTGGCGCCACGCACTGTAATAGTGACTCCTGCGCCAGGCGAACCGTCGCTCTGGTTAACCTGTACACCTGCAATCTTGCCTTGCAGTCCATGGGCTACGTCAGTAGCGTTACCCTGCATAAGGTCGTCGCCTTTTATCTGCGAGATGGAGCCGCTGAGGTCGCGCTTCTTCATTGTACCGTAGCCTACTACTACGAGCTCTTCCATTTCGTTGGCCTCCTCTTCAAGAAGAACCTGTACGCTGGTCTTTCCTTTAACGTTGATTACTTGCGTCTTGTAACCAATCATAGACACCTGAATGACGTTCTTGCCTTCAGGGAGAGAGATTGTAAAGTTACCATCCAAATCTGCCACCACGCCTGTCGACGTTCCTGGCACTTGCACAGTGGCGCCAATCAGCGGCTCGTTGTTGTGCGATGCGTCAAGCACCGAGCCTTTGACTACGTTCTGCGCGTTTAGGTTAGCGCACCATGCGAACAGCATGAAGCACCATAACATTAGTTTATACATATTTGTTTATTTGAGATTTTAGTTGTCAATGTGTAAAATGTAAACCCTTGTAACCGTAGCTCCTACGCCGGTTATAACCATGCCGGCCGTCTTAAGCCTGTCAAGCATTGCCGCATCGAGCGTCAGCACGATGTCGTTTCCGTCGAGCTTGTACCATACTGGGTCTTTCGAGCCGGTTAGGTCGAGCCATTTGCCTCGGTTTATCCGGAACGACAGTTGTGGTGTTGTGTCGGGCAGCAGCTTTTCGTAGCTTATCACGATACAGTCGCTTTCGGTACATTTCCGGAACGGTTCGGCAGTGAAACGCAGGTTGCCGCTCCAGTCGGCAGGAAACTCCTTTTCGCCATGGAACAGTTCGCCTGGCTGCAGCTCATATTCGCGTGGCGCGCGCTGCGCTGTACTTATGTCTTCGTCACGTGTTCCCGTAAATGAAACTACAGCTATTTTCTCCAGTCTGTAGCCTTTGCCGCCTACACGCATGCTTATTCCGTCGGCCCCTGCCAACTGCAGTTTGATAAGTTGTGACTGTTCGGTGATCGGGTATGTGAAGCCGTCCTGGCCTACAGGCATGCCGTCAAGTCCTGCGTCCATCGTGTTCCACGTGAAGTCCATTATCTTCGCTGCGGCGCCTTCTTCGACACGGCTTACCTTGAAATGGAGCACGTCGCCTACCTTGACACCATCGAAACAACTCTTCTGTATGGCTGCACTTGCGCTCCAATCGTCTTTCATCAAGACTGAAGGACCTCGGTATACCACCTTTTCGACCATCTCTGCTGCCGGAATGTGGGTAACCCTTAGAATACGGTAGTCATGGCCTCCGATGGCAAGTCCTCGTTGCTTTATCCTGTCGAGGATGTCTTGAGTGACCTTCATGCGGAACGGGCCCGAAATGCCGAAGTATGAGTATTCGGGGGCTACGCCCTTCCAGTCTGCCGGGTCTTGGAACGCGCCTTGCGCACCGCCTTTTACGTTGTCAACATAAACTGTGATAATGTCGCCCACGTCTGTTACCGCGAACTGTTCAGGCTGTATTACGATATTGTCTTTCCATCCCGGGCCGATTGTTTTCGGTCCCAGCAGGATAGTGCGCTCGGCAGCCGTTATGCCGATGGCCGTGAAGAGGCATGCCATGAGCGCTGCCATTATTTTAAGTTGCTTCATAATACCTTGTTGTTTTTGGTGAGGACATATTTGTATGTTTTGTCAAGCATAGGCTTGAATGCTGCCCGGTCGATTACGGTACCGCTGTTGAACGCGTCGGTCCACCATTCCTTGCCCGCGAACTTGTGTTCCTGGCTTTGTCCTGCGTTGTAGCTGTAGTCGTACCATGTCATGAACCAGCACCAGCGTGAGCCTTCGTTCCATATCTCGCTCCACGGGGCCATTTTCACTTCATCGCCGTTGCCGCATTCGGCAAGCGCCACGATTTTACCCGGATATTTGGCCGAAAGTGCGTCATACTCTTTTTTTAGGGGATATTCCAGTGCGGCATAGTTGTCGCGTGCCACTACGTCGACGTATTCGTCGCCGGGATACCATGCGCTGTCGGCAACGTAAGCGTTGCACAGGTCGTCGAAACCGGCCTGTGATGTCCATACCCAAATCAGGTTGTTAAGCTTGTGGTGGTTGACAAGCCTGTCATACATAATGCGCCACAGCTTCTTGAAAGGGCCGGCGCCCTTGGCGCCCCACCAGAACCATGCCTGGCCGCCTTTATACTCGTAAGTGTTGCCGGCGGCTTCGTGCAGCGGTCGCCAGATGACGGGTATGCCGGCTTCCTGCATTTTGCCGAGATACTTGGCTATCTGGTCTATGTCCTTGATTACCTGCTTGTATTCATCAGAGTTGGTGTCGTCTATCCTTGAGATGTTGAAGCTTGTCTGTCCGGGCTCGGTTCCCGGGGTGCAGGTTTGGCTCGTGCCGTCGTTGGCAGTCATGTTCCAGTGCCACATACAGCCTACCAGCCCGCCTTGCTTCCACCAGCTCTCGACTGTAGATATGTCGCTGTAGTCGAGCCAGCCGTTAGGGTTTACATCTTTTGAACTGCGGAAGTTGATGAAGTCAAACACGTTCATCACCGGCCATTTCCCCGTCCATTCGTACACGTTTTCGGCCTCCTTGATGTTCCAGTCGACGTTGGCTACTGTGGCCGACAGGGCCTGCTTGCCGTACACGTCCCACAGAACCTGGTACACTTTACGTGCCTCTTCGGTTGCGCCGGGGTTGCAAAGTTTGTGTTGCGCGCCAGCCCCTATTGATAAAATGAGCATGCCGGCAAGGCAGGCAACCCTTAGTATCAGGCATCGGGCATTGCGGTTTTTCTGTCTGTTAGAAAGTAAATAGTAGGTCATTTTTTTTGATTAAAGTTCCTTGGTCTTTTAGATTAACATTGCAAAAATATGAAAAGAACATTAACGGGAAAAGGTTTTTATTTCCAATTTTCGGCCTTTGTCATAATAGTATCATCATCTGATAAAATATGCGAAGCTTGACGTTGCCTTTGGTATGAAAATAGGTTTGCATTCATGATAATAAAGTTTTACACAATGTTTTTGGTCCATGTTTAAATGGCCGGCGGCAGCGAGGAGTGAAGGTTGCGGCCTGCTGTTTCTTTCCGCCGTGTTATTTATAATGTATCAGTGTGCCGTTTGGCTGATTGGATGCTGCTGACGTCATGCAGCCTATTGGCTGTCGGGCGTTTTACATGGTGGCATAGCGGTTGTCGTTCGCGGTGTATGGGCTTGCGAAAGACCGTCTTTTGCCTTCCCGAAGGCCGTCTTTTACAACACGAAAGACGGCCTTTTGTTTTGAAAGCAAACATGGGCTGTTATGTTATAATCACGACTTTTTGCCACGCCTGACGGCGTTGAACGTAAGCGGATAAGGCTTTTTTGCTTACGGTTTTTGCAGTGCCGACGTCACGGCAGTTGTAGCCAGTGTTGCCGTTGCAGGCAGAGGCGTTACGGATAAGGCGCGTCTTGGCTGCCTCGTGCAATCGTGGCGCATGGCAAATAAATGTATAGAAATGCAAAAAAATATTTTGTGTTTCATAATAAAAAATATAATTTTGCAGCCGTTTTTTATACGCATACGAACGTTTCAGGATACAAAAATGCAACAGGAAAGTAATGAAAACATCCACGAGGCGCTGAAAGATACCGCCATGTTCCTTGCCGAATACGCATCAACATTGATGGCCGTAGGGGCGCAGACGTCACGAATCCAGCTCAACACGGTGCGCATAGCGCGCTCGTTCGGCTACAAGGTCAACCTGCTTATTTTCCCAAAGACGCTGAGCATTACCTTGCTTGACAACGAGAACAGCCACACTTATACCTACATCAAGAAGACACCCGCCATACCGCTGAACTTCAAGATAAACATGAAGTTGTCCGAGCTGTCGTGGCAGGCCTTTGACGAGAAACTGCCGCTGAAGGAACTTTGGCGCCGCTTCAAGTCAATCGTGATGGAGAAACGCGAGAGCCGCTGGACGGTATTGCTGCTCGTCTCGTTCGCAAACGCATGTTTCTGCCGCCTGTTTGACGGCAATCTGACTTCTATGGCCATAGTGTGGGTGGCTACGTTCGTCGGCTTTTACATCCGCCAGGAGCTGACACGGCGGGGGCTCAACCAGTTGGCCGTGTTTGTCATCTGCGCCTTCGTGTCGACAATGATAGGCGTTTCGGATTTCGTTTATTTCCATGGCGGCACCGAGGACATGTCCCTCGGAACGTCAATGCTGTACCTTGTGCCTGGAGTTCCGCTCATTAACGGCGTGATGGATATCGTTGACCACCACGTGCTTGACGGCATAGCCCGTCTTGCCAATGCGTGCCTGCTTATCATCTGCATAGCCATTGGCCTCTCGGCAACGGTCGTTATATTCGATATAGACCCGACCACGTTTACCAAGGTGGTGCGTCCCGACGTGGTGCGTGCCGCCATTGCCGACGGACTGTTTGCCGCCGTGGCCGGTGTTGGCTTCGCCATCATCAGCAATCCGCCGCGCAAGGCCCTGCTCATCTGTGCCCTGCTGGCATGCGTCGGCCATGGCATTCGCTATTTTCTCATGCACAATCAGGGCATAATGCTCGACCAGGTGACGGCCTCTACCATTGCGGGCTTCGTCATAGGCCTGCTCTCTGTTCCGTTCGCCATGCGCATACACTGCCCCGCAGAGTGCTTCGCCTTCCCGTCGTTGCTGCCGATGGTGCCCGGCATGTTTGCCTACAAGGCTGTACGCGACCTTATTAATATAGTGCGTCTGCCCGGTGAATATACGATGGAATATGTCACGAGGTTCTTTTCAAACTCGTCACTTACCGTATTGGTCATGTTCGGAATGGTGGTAGGTTGTATAATACCGATATTCATTTTCCACCGCCAGTCGTTCTCGGTGACGAGAAAATAATAAAATGACGGATAAAAAACAAGGGTGGATAATTCGTAAGTGTTGTATAAACGAATTATCCACCCTTGTCGTTAATGCCTTTTGACTATTGGGCGTGCGTAAACAGGCAGCGTTTAATCAGTCTTTTGAAATCTTGCGTATCTTCACCACTTTATATACGCTTTTATACGATTTTGCAAAGCCTTCGTTTGATTTACCCATGTCAACAACCTCAAGTTCGGCATGTACAGGAGTTCCGCTTTTCACGCCTTCGGTCAATCTGTCGTATTCTTCGGCCAGTTTTCCTGATTTGTCCGTAATCCAATAAGCCTCGTCCTCTCCCTCTGGTGTGAACGAACGCGTCTCGTGCGCAAATATCAATGTTCCCTTGGTTATGAAACTGTTGCGCTTGGCTGGCGTCAGTTTTGTCATAGGTATGCTTTTCCTTGCTTTCCGTCCGCCGTTGCGGGCATATCTCAATGTCATTTCGTCTCTTCTCAATATAAGGCTGTCTTCCGTCAGGTTGTCCACGACGAGCGTGTCGGTAAACGCGAAGGTTGTGCCGTTGCCTATGCTTTTTCCGGAAAGTATAAGATGGTTGCCGTCCTGTTTCCAGCTATCGTACAGGAGGGTAGCCATGTTGACTGACGAGGCTTTGCCGTTGTCCTCCAGCTTGAATCCTTGGAGCCTGTTCTCCATCCCGGGTATTGGCTCCAGCCATGTACCTTCTATCTTTGCCTGTCCGTTACAATATAAGGAATACCCCGACAGGCATATAGCGGCAAATATTCCTAACCAACAATTGTTTTTTGTTTTCATGTCAATATGTTTTTTATTATGGGGTAGTGTCCTCATTTTGTATCTTCATCCTCCTCCAAAGCCATTTGGGGATAAGTCTCCACGCAGAAACAAGCATTCTGTAACGCATGTCGATAACCTTGACATGGCGTTTGGAGTATATGGCCCTGACAATGGAGCGTGCCACCCGGGTCTTGTCCATCAGCATTGGATAATGCCTGCTGCCGGCAAGCAGGTCGGTATCAACGAAGCCCGGGCGAATGTCGGTAAAGCGTATGGGTAATCCACGCATGTAGGCAAGCTGCTCAAGAGCTTGTATGTAAGTGTTCTGGAACGCTTTTGTGGCGCTGTATGAAGGCGCAGCGCCAAGTCCTTTGGTGCCTGCGATTGACGATATTACGGCAATGTGTCCGCCGGAGTGGGCCGCCATGTAGTTGAACATGGTATCTATCATGGCCGTGAATCCTCTTGAATTGACATCAATAGTTGCCAGTTCGATGTTTGTGTCGAGTCTGCTGTTTTGCTTTCCGATACCCGAAGAATACAGGAACAGGTCTACTCCGCCCATCCGTCCCGCCAATGACAACAGCCTTTCGGCGGCGTCAGGAGCCGTAACGTCTATTTTCATGACCTCGACTCGGTCTGGGCATGAGGCTTTTATCTCCTTCAACAGCGACTCGCGCCTTGCCGCTATGCCGATTTTCCAGCCGTCGGATAGCAGTATGTTGCAAACCTCGCGCCCCATGCCTGAAGAGGCGCCTACGATTATTGCGTGTTTCATAAGTGCGAAAATACTAATATTTGGCGATATGGTAAAACTTTGACTGTTTTTTCAGACAAAATAAAATAAAATCCGTATCTTTGTACACAAAACAAAAATAACCGGTTATAATATGAAAGACTTTTTTAAGTATATGTCAGCCACGGTAGTCGGTCTGATAGTTTTTTCGCTTATCACGGGCGTAATAGGAGTAATGTGCGTAGTTGGCATGATTGCCTCCGAGAGTTCAGCAAAGGACGTCAGCGACAATACGGTAATGGTATTGAAGCTGTCGGGCATGCTTAACGAACGTTCAGAAGAAACATTCATGAGCCAGTTTGGTGGAAATGATACCGGCGTAATCGGTCTCGATGATGTGCTTAGCGCAATAGACAAGGCTAAGAATAACGATAAAATAAAGGGCATATATATAGAGGCGGGAATGATGGCGGCCGACTCTTATGCGTCGCTTGCCGCTGTACGCAATGCTCTTCTCGACTTCAAGAAGAGCGGGAAATGGATAATCGCCTATGGTGATGTTTATACCCAAGGTAATTACTATGTGGCATCTGTGGCAGACAAGGTGTATCTTAATCCCAGCGGACAGATAGACTGGCATGGCATTTCGTCGCAGCCTATCTTCCTGAAAGACCTTATGGCCAAGTTCGGAGTAAAGATGCAGTTGGCAAAAGTGGGAACGTACAAGAGTGCGCCGGAGATGTTCACTGCTGACAAGATGAGTGATGCCAACCGTGAACAGGTTACTGCTTACGTTAACGGAATATGGCAGAATGTGTGCAAAGGAGTGTCGGAGAGTCGCAAGATAAGTGTTCAAACACTCAATTCTTATGCCGACAACTTCATTACTTTGGCTGATCCTAAGGATTACGTGAAGTATAAATTGGCAGACAAGCTCATATATAGCGACGAAATCAAGACGGAAATAAACAAGTTGTTGAAGAAAGATGCTGACGCTGATGTCAATACCGTGAGCCTTGCCGAAATGAAACAGGTTAAGAACAAGGAGAGAAAAGGTGACGAAATCGCCGTGTATTACGCTTATGGCGACATCGTTGACTCAAGTGCAGGTGATATGTTTTCGGAAGAACACAACATCGTAGGAAAGACCGTATGTGACGACTTGAAGGACCTGATGGAGGATGACGATGTCAAGGCAGTGGTGTTGCGCATTAATTCCGGCGGTGGAAGCGCCTATGCGTCTGAGCAGATATGGCATTATGTAGAGCTGTTGAAAAAGAAGAAGCCGGTAGTTGTTTCGATGGGTGGCATGGCCGCTTCAGGCGGATATTATATAAGTAGCGGCGCTAACTGGATAGTGGCTGAGCCTACTACGCTTACTGGAAGTATTGGCATATTCGGCATGTTCCCTGATTTCAGCGGTTTGCTCACACAGAAGTTAGGCGTCAAGTTTGATGAAGTAAAAACCAACCGCCACAGCGCTTTCGGCACTCCTGCACGTCCGTTTAATGAAGAGGAGATGAATTACCTTAACAAGTATATCGACAGAGGTTACAATTTGTTCCGTGCACGTGTTGCCCAAGGACGTAAGATGAATGTGGCCGAAGTGGAGAAAATAGCTCAAGGCCATGTATGGTTGGGGCAGGATGCATTGAAAATAAAACTCGTTGACGAGCTTGGAGGTCTTGACAAGGCTGTAGCAAAGGCTGCCCAGCTGGCAAAATTAAAGGAATACCATACGTCTGCTTATCCGGGCAAGTCCGATTGGTTAGACAAATTTATGAACTCAATGTCTGGAGGCAGTTACGTAAATGCGCAAATGCGCCAGGCTCTGGGAGAGTATTATGAGCCGTTTATAATGATGAAAAATATTCAGAACCAGTCTGCAATACAGGCCCGTGTGCCGTTTGTCGTAAATATAAAATAATACTGTAAGGCTTTCGGATATGGCTGTTATGGCATAATAAAGCCCTTTATCTGTACGCAGTATCTGCTGTTTTATCCTTTAAGACATGGAAGGCGACTTCATAAAAATCAACGAGTGGATGCTTCCGCTGAGCTGGCTTTACGGGCTTGGCGTAAGGTTTCGTAACCAGTTGTTTGAGCTTGGCATACTGAAAAGCCGGAGTTTTAACATCCCGGTGATATCCGTCGGCAATATAACCGTAGGCGGTTCAGGCAAGACTCCACACGTTGAGTATCTTGTCCGCTTGTTAAAGGACAGCGCTAAAGTGGCTGTCTTGAGCCGTGGGTATAAACGGAAGAGTAGGGGATACGTACTTGCCGGAGATGGTACAGAAATGAAGGATATTGGTGACGAGCCATTCCAGATGAAGACGAAGTTTCCAGAAGTGCATGTGGCCGTTGACAAGAACCGGTGTCATGGCATTGAAAGGATTGTAGGCGATGAACAGACTAAAGACACCGATGTGGTTTTGCTTGATGATGCTTTCCAACATAGGTACGTAAAGCCGGGAATCAACATCCTGCTTGTTGACTATCACAGGTTGATAATATATGACAAGCTGTTGCCTGCCGGGCGTCTTAGGGAACCGCAAAGCGGCAAGGCACGGGCAGACATCGTCATTGTTACAAAGTGTCCTAAGGACCTTAAGCCGATGGAATATAGGGTTATCATCAAGGCGATGAACCTTTTTCCTTATCAGCAGTTGTATTTTACAACGTTTGAATATGAGGCTCTTCATCCTGTTTTTTGCGGTGAGGATAGAAGCTTGGACAGTTTGGACAAGAATGAGAACGTATTGTTGCTTACTGGAATTGCGTCGCCCAAACAGATGATTTATGACCTGAAGGAATATTCGGATAATATAACACCGCTGACGTTTCCTGACCACCACCAGTTCAGGAAGAAGGACATTGAACTTATTAACGAAACGTTTGGAGGCTTGCCCTCACCTAAAATAATTATTACAACAGAAAAAGACAATGCTCGACTGTCTTGTATGAAAGGTCTGTCTGACGAGGTCAGGAATAGTATTTTCACGCTGCCTGTCAGGGTGAAGTTCATGCTTGGACAAGAAGAGGAGTTTAACAATAAAATCATCGGTTATGTACAAAAAAATTCAAAAAACAGCATCCTGGTTAAAAGAAAGGATGACAACAAGTCCAAAAACGGCAATAATACTGGGCACAGGCCTGGGACAATTAGCTTCAGAAATAACTGA
>ULTX01055765.1_pt1 | contig 82381 bp, 74 predicted proteins | sample 1958041 | NCBI WGS metagenome assembly ULTX01 (sample SAMEA4835747, study PRJEB28245) | human gut metagenome | biome: gut microbiome; material: fecal sample | place: Denmark | collected 2008
TCTCTCTGTCTTGGATATTAATCCCAGCCGATGGCATTGCCACCCTTGCTGTAAGAGGCATTGTAAACATTCGACTGGCTCGAACCTCTCGTACGCAACTGGAAGCTGAAGTTGTTGTTGATGATGGTCTGAATCAGGTTGCCGGAATACGGGTTAGTCGGGTTGGCATAGTTCAGGTACACGATACCTAACGTAGCATCCTCTGTTCGGCTTTGCAGCAGATTGGTGACATAAATACCCATTTCATGCGCCAAGTCTACGGCACCATCGGTATTTTCGTCGCGGCCATAGTTGCCACTGACGTAATCGCCGGTCACGTTACGTACGAACGAACCACCGCAGTCATTCATGAACCACATATCGTGAGCAGAATTATTCTGATATGAGTCAATACCGCTTTCAAACATCTGATTGATGTAGTTCTTCTTGTCTGCCAAAATGGTTTGTCCACCCGGACCTACGGTAGTAACTTCTTGGTAAACCCATTTCATCGTGGCAGGTGCATTGCTGTTGGATGTACCCCAGCGCAAGTCGTTGCCTTCCGGACGGTAGTATGAATCCCAAATGGCGAACATGGCAGGTACACGAGCATCTGCATTCAGGTAATTACCCATGTCTTGGTTGTTGTAGTTCACTTTGATGATGATTTTGCCTTTCACATCATCGATGGTGGTGTTCGGGGTGATTTCCTTCGTATAGAGCCTGTATTGGGAATCGTTACCCATTTCTGTCAGTTCTTCCTGTACAGCCTGCATCCAGCGTCTATCATTGTTAGAACCAGAAACGGAACTCCAAGTCAGTAAGACGAATGCGAACTCATTGGTGCTTCCTGCTGCTTCTGCTTTGTCAAGTCCATTAGCAATCTCTTGGATGTATGTGCGGAAGCGGTTCAATTTGTTGCCATTTACTGCCAGATAAAGGTTATAGTCGGGGTCTTCGAGAATGCCCAATCCGCCATCATTTTCATACATTGTCTGGAAGTAGAAAGCCCTGACACCGTTTGTGAACTGTTCAGAAATAGTCTGGTCCTGATAGATGGTTAAGGCACCGTTTGCCTCGGTCAGTGAGGACATTCGGCTGCCCGGCAGCGAAAGCTCGGTTACATAGATGTTCGGGTCAAGGGAGGACATCCAGTAGTTCGGTCCCAGATAATTTACCGGCGGAAGAATCACCTTGTTCACCTTATGGGCAAGAATGCCACCCTCTCCTTGTGTGTTACCCTCACCATCTGTTGCACCGTTCAGCGTGCGGGTCAACACTACAGAGTTGTACGGAGTCAAGCGGATCTGCAGGTCTTTACGCCCACTACTCGTGTCGTAACCCTCATCTTTCGGCAGCAGGTAGAAGCGCACTACAATCTTGTCGTTGGGACCCAATGTGATGAAGTCACCCTGCCCGTTGTTCAGGCTTTGGTTATAAAACTGAATTGTGATTTGGTTGCGGGTTGAAGCCGGGTTACCATACTGGATGTAGGTGGGAGCGTTGCCTGTTCCGTCCTCCACGGGGTTGAAGTCAATCAAGAACTGGCCGTTCAGGGTCTCGTTGGCTGTCGAACGGATCTGTATGGACGACATCTTTTGTGTTCCTTGTTTCGGACCGTTGATTTCCACGTCAAGGATGGTTACCCACGGGTGGAATACCAAGGGCACGTCGCCGCCATCGCTCTTTTTGTATTCGTTGTAGGCCCACATGAAGGCATAGTCGGTGTTGGCCACGCCGGTGTAGGTTGTACCGCCCGCACCATTTTCCGTTTCTTTCCACTCTACCGGGTCTTGGTTCACCGGGATTTCAGCGATCAGCCGTCCGTCCTCGTTCTGACCTAGTATTCGGTCAGCCGGATAAAATGCCGAGAAATGGTGTTCATCTTTCTGTCCCCATTGTAAGCCGGCCTGGTCGGGATTGACTTTGGTCACGGCAGACGAGTGGCTTGCATTATCTCCGTCAGGAGTCACCTCGTAATAAACCATGTTGCCGTTGGATGCTTCCGGGCAGTAGATGGCTATCTGGTCTCCGTCTTCCCAAGTCACAGGGTAAGCCCCGTTTACAGGTTCATCCCCGTAAATTGTACGGGTCTGTTCTTCAATATCCGTCAATGACGAGCCGAACGTTATCTCATCGCCGGTCTGAGCAGGAGTTACTGTTTTTTCGACGACGACATCGTCCTTACAGCCAATCAAAGCAATAGCCGCGGCTGCACACAAATAAAATCCATATTTTTTCATAACCGATTATTTTAATTAATTTCCCCATGTTCTAGTTGTTGTTCCGTCAGGATCATCCCAACCGATACCAGTATAATCACCCGTATTACCAACTTCATGTCCAGTAATACTTACACCATTATCTTGGTCATTTACGTCCTCAAAAATTGAAGCACTCATAAAGCCTTGCTCCAACTCCACCTCCGAATACGTCGTTAGTGGAACTTCATACTCTTTTTTCTTCATACAGCTACCTCGCTTTCTTGTTTAGTTAATACAATAAATGTTGTTTTTTCATTCTTTGTTTCTCTCATTTTTTGATTTTTACTCTCTGTTCTTTTCTTTACCTTTTCCATATTGATTTAAAAATTGAACTTTTCTTTTTCTTATGGCCGTAGCCATAACCATAGCCATAGCCGTAACCGTAACCGTATCCATAGCCGTATCCATAGCCATGGCGTTCCGGATTGGCACCATTCAATACCAAGGCCATGTTCTTCAGCTTTTTCTCCTCATACAGCTGCTCGATATCCGGAAGCTGCCGGCGATCCAGCTTGCCCGCCCGCACCACAAAGATGGTCAGGTCGGCCACACGGTTGGCAATCGTAGCATCCGCAATCAATCCCACGGGCACATTGTCGGCTATGATATAGTCATACCGTTTGCGCAGTTCACTCATCAGTTCGTCCAAGCGTTCATCCATCAGCAGTTCAGCCGGATTCGGAGCAACCGCACCCGAAGAAATAAGATCAAATTTCTCTCCTTTCTGGATGATATCATCTACGCGGACCGTATTGTCCGACAGGTAATTGGTGACGCCCACCCGGTGATGTCCCAAATGGCGGCTCAACGTACCTTTACGGATATCCAAGTCCACCATAATCACCCGTTTCTTAGTATACGCCAGACTCATGGCCAGGTTCCGCGAAATGAACGTCTTTCCGGCACCCGCATTAAAAGAAGTAAACGTGATTACCTGCATCGGTTTATCCTTTTTACCCAAGAAAGCCATGTTGGTACGCAGAATACGGAAAGCCTCCGACACAATGTCGTCTCCCTGTTCTTTCACCGACATGCTGTCTTTCTTGCGGTTGGCATATTCCTTGTCCAGCGGAATTTCCCCTAGATAAGGCACACTTACCGCACCTTCCAAATCTTTCCGACTGTGTACACGCGTATCCAGGAAAAGAATCATCAGGAAGGCAGCTCCCGGCAAGGCAATTCCCACCAGCAAGCCCAACAGCAGAATGCGGTTGCGGCTCGGCGCAATCGGGGCATTGCTGCCGTCGGCACTGTCAATCACGCGAGCATTGTTGTCGGCCATGGCCTGCGACAATGCATTTTCCTCCCGACGGTTCAGCAGGAAGAGGTAAAGGGCCTCCTTGATTTTCTGCTGACGCTCGATAGACAGCATCTTGCGTTCCTTGGTCGGGATAGAAGAAACCCGCACCTGCGCCTGCTGTTCCCGGCTTTGTGCGTCCCGCAGTTTCACATTGATGCTCACAATCATGTTGTCCACCGCCCGGATGATGTTTTGCTTCATAGCCCGAAGAGAGTTGTTCAGTTCTTCCACCACCGGGTTCCGCTCACTGCTGTCCGTAATCAGCTTGTCACGCTTCAGTTTGGCCACATTATATTGGTTAATCTGCGTCTCGATGTTCATGTCGCTGATACCCGTATTGGCCGGAATCAGGTCGGTTTCCTTTTTCGGGTCGGTCAGGTAATCCTTGATGTAACTGGCCAGACGGAGCTGGGTTTCAAGTTCCAGTGCATCGGTGTTGTACTTCTGCGTTTCGCTCATATACATACTGGCCGAAGAAGAGATATCCACCACCTGGTTGTCACGCTTGAATGTTTCCAGGTTCGATTCCACATCGCCCAGTTCCTGTCCGATGATGACCAGACGCTCGTTGATAAACTCGGCCGTATTTACAGCCACCTGGTTCTTGTCCTTGATGGCTTCTTCGTTATACACCGTAATCAGCATGTTCAGCACATCCTCTGCACGAACCGCCGACGCATCCTTCATCGAGAGCGTCAGAATGGAAGACTCGTCCTCTTCCTGACGGATACCGATATTTCCCTGATAATAAGCCACCATCGCATCAATCGGCAGTTTCCGCACATGCACCTTCTGTCCCTTCCACTTGTCGCCGTAGAAGTTGGTAGCCGTCACCACAATTCTTCCCGTCGAAAGGAGAAGAGTGTCGTTCAACGCCACCGTATAACTTTCCTTGTCTTCTTTCGAAGCAAAGTCTGTAATCACCACCTGCTTTTCATTCTGCGGAATCACTGTAAAGGCCATTCCCTGTTCCTTGGTGGCATCCACAAAACTGACGCTTACTGGGGCCAGGCTGTAAAGCTCGTTCATCCGGAGCCCGTCTTTCACCTGGTAACTCACATCGGCATGCGTCCGCTGAATCACTTCCCGCAGCAGTTCCTTCGAGCGGAACTGAAGGATTTCATTCGCCACGTTCACCTTATTAATATAGTTGTCGTATCGGTCCAGACCCGCCGTACTCGTTTTGTTAGAAGGGTCTTTGATAATCACCGTAGCCGAACGGAAATACACGAAAGGTGCCCGGGCATACTTCAACCACGCCACTCCCACGCATATCACGATGGAAATCAGAAACCATTTCCATTTGGAGACCAAATACATGGTCAAATCCACCACGTTCAGGCTCTGGCTGTTCTTATTCGTTGTCTGCATCTTTTCTTAGTTTAGTTTCACACACCATTCGTTATTTTGCGACCCACATGATGGAGCAGATTGCAGTCACCAACGATACCAAAATCGTTGCTATCTGGAAACCACGATCCTCTGAATCCTTCTTGCGGTACTTCGGTTCCACATACACGATGTCATTCTGCTGCAGATAAAAGCAAGGCGATTCAAACACATCCGTACTGCGCAGGTCGTGCATAAACATCTGCCGTTCGTTGCCCACTTCGCGGATTACAGCTACCCGGTCTACTCGACCCTGAGCTGTCAAATCGCCCGCATTAGCAATGGCCTCCAACAAGGTGACACGGTCACCGTCTACACTGAATGTGCCGTTGTGTCCCACGGCTCCCAACACCGTATATTTGAAATTCAGGAATTCGATGGAAATAATCGGGTCCTTGATGTAGTTTCCTTGTACAATCCGGTCCCGGATCAGTTTCGTCACCTCACTCACGGTCAGTCCCTCCACATGGAGCTTTCCCAAAATCGGGAAATCAATTTCTCCGTTCACATCCACACGATACCCCTTTTCTTTCCCGGGAGCAACTCCCGAAGAAGATACATTACTTTCCGTATCAATCTGGAAGACCCCTCCCTGCATATTGAACGGGATGGCCAGTTCCGGATTCTTACAAGACACCACGATGCCCAGCCGGTCGTCACGGTGCACCACCGCCTCGTGCTTCGTATCCATAGGATAACCTTCGCCCATCTGCATATCCTGCAAATAGACAAAGTTCTTGCGTGAAGCACACGAAGACAACAGCAAGGCAAACAGTAAGCTCAAAAATACAAGTTGCTTGTTCATTTCTCTCTTTTTATAATAATTGTTTTGATTTTAGTCAGACAGTTATTTTTCACAGTTATTTTCCACCGTTCCGGATGCCTTCCCGGCACACCTCCGCAGCTTCTTCTTCGGGCAGACATTCCAGTCTTCCCACCGGTACACGCTCTACTATTTGTGACAAAGTGTCATACAATCCGTCGCACAGACGCCCGTCCTGACGAATCACCGCACATCCCGGGAAAAGAGCGACAAACGCATTGACTTCCTTCAGCGGAGTAAACCGGTTGAACGGTGCCTGCACCAGCTTCACCATCCCTCCTACCGGAAAACACAGGTTCTTGTAACAGGGTGTTTTTCCACTCCACGGTGTACCGTAGGCCACGACTTTTCCGCCTTCCACACGCACCGTTGGATTGTCATCGTTCAGCAAGTCTGTCCCCTCAAAATGCTTCATCCACAAAGCCGAATGCGTACTTTTTCCCGTACCGCTTTTCCCTAGAAATAGATAGGCATATCCCTCCTGATATACTGTCGATGCATGAAGCGACACCGCTCCCTGCAGAAGCACCGCCTGCGAATACACGATTCTCAGCAGTGAAGTACAGACACAACTGACGTATGGATCCTCCCACTGAATATAGGCTACGGCAGAGGTAAAGTCACGGCTGGTTTTCATCACGTGCTGCGGACTTTGAGCGGTGTAATGCATACCGATGCGATACCCCTCTTTCTCCCTCCACAGACTCACATGGCCCAGGTCGTTGAAACTTTCTTCCAGCAAAGAAGTATCCTCCTCCTTGCCGGGAGCCGGTCCCGACACTGCCCGCCATCTGAAAACGGGCTTGTCCCCTTTGTCTGTCTCACACCTGAATGGCAGGAACGAAGGCAGCAGTCGTTCGATGTCCGTTTCTGCCGGAACCGACACACTGAAAACGAATCCAGCCACACAGAAAAGCCATTCAGTACTCATCTCATTTGTCCCCTTACTAAGTCCATAATCGTCCAAAAGGATTCTCTTATTACAAACTTACAAGAAAATTTGACATTCTGCAAGAAAAAAAGAAAAGTTTGTAACTTTCTTTTCCATTTTTTTTGTGAAGAGCAGACTCTTTCCTCCGAATGCCAGCCGAAATTTCCTCCTCTCCACACAATTTCAGACAACGGAAGCGAATTATAACCTACTGATTTACAACATACAAACTCGTCCGTCAATCCCAATTGCTCTTTCAGAAAGGCATAAAGCAGGTTGCTCCACTTGCGGATACCCGCACGGCGGTATATTTCGCAAACTTTCTCGGAATCAACTTCTTTCTCCAACACCCGGCAGGCACGCGCCATGTCGCACAACTGCCGCAAACCGATGCCCCATCCCATGGCATGTTTCATGATATGGGCATTCAGCATCAACAGGTTCAACTCCGGCGCAGGGACGCTTACCGTCCCCCCCTGATACAAGCTGACCTCACGGAAGCCGGCTGTCTCTTCCAGGCGGCGAAGGTATTTCTGTGCCCACGGATTGCAGATGTCCAGCAGGCGGACGTGGTGTTCCACTTCCACTCCCCGCCATCGATAATGCACGCTGCCGTCGGCAGCCCGCTGTACCTTCACCCCTTTCCGGGCCAGCAACTCCACTGCCCGTTCACTTTCCTGCTTGTCGGGGAAATAGAAATCAATGTCGCCGCATTCCCGCCACAAGGGCTTCTCGTAGAAGAGTGCCACCCCCTGGCCTTTCTGCAGCACCACCCGCAGTCCTTCCCGGCGGAACCAGTCCTGCAGTTCCATCACCACCCGGTTCATCAAACGGTTCTTCCGTTCAATGCCGTCGACCACTGCCACCCAGCGTACCAGCACCTTTCCCGGCGGCATCCACTCGTCGGGTAAGTAACTGATACCCTGCCACACGAGTCCTGTCACCGTCTGCCGGCGGGCCAGCAGATACACCTCCTCCCATTCCGCTTCCGACAAAGGGAAAAGCGAAAGGCCATCGGGCATCTGCTCCCACAGTCCGGCACGCAGCAACGACAGTAAAGCCGCCGGCTCCCTCCGATTCCAGAAAGCTTTTTCCTTTTCTACTGCACCAGTCCGAGCTTCTTCCATTCTTCCAGTTGCCGGGTCACATCCTTCCGTGCCTGTTCCTTTCCCACTTCATATTCCTCACACAACTTGTCGGCCAGCCCTTCCACATCCAGTGCCTGTTCGCCCAGCCACTGCCATATCCGTGCTGCCGTCTCATTCAGTTCAAACACTTTCGTCATGTTCACACTTCCGTGACAAGCATCCACAATCATATACTGACTGCCAATCTTGCGCAACTGCAAGTCCGGTTTCGGTCTCATTGTCTCCATCTTGTTTTTTGTAATCAAATTAATTCATACTATCTTTCAGAATTTCTTTCCCAGCAAAATATATGCCACCGTCAGAAAGATAATCTTCAAATCCAGCCACAACGAACGCGTAGCCAAATACTTCAAGTCCATCCGCAAGCGTTCCAGCATTTTTTCCATAGTATCCGTATAGCCGTTGTAAAGCGTAGCCGGCGAAAACAATCCCGGTCGCAGCTGATACAACATCTCATAATCCGGATTGATGGCCCGAATCTGGTCTACGAAATATTTTCGTTCCGGGCGCGGCCCTACAAAGCTCATTTCGCCCTTCAGCACGTTCCACAGCTGCGGAAGCTCGTCCAGGTGGTGTTCACGCAGGAAACGTCCCACCCGCGTCAGCCGGTCGTCCTCCTTCTGGCAAAGTTTCGGAATCCCGTCTGCTTCCGACGTCACCTTCATCGAACGGAATTTATACAGCATAAACGTCTTTCCGCGATAACCCACCCGTTCCTGCTTGAAAATGGCAGGTCCATGGTCTTCCAGCTTGATCAACGCCCCGATAACCAATATCACAGGAGAAAAGACAAACAGTCCCATCAGACTCAGCGTCACGTCAAATCCCCTTTTTACCCAACAAGCTACCGGCGACATCGCATCCTTGTAGCCCCCTTTCTTTTCAGTCGCATGGTCATTCGATAATAACATAGCTCTCACTTCTTCATTGCTCATAGTAATTCAAATAAATCTTCAAACAGTTTTCTATCATCTTTTCTTTCGTAAAGTGTTCCTGATAGCGTTTGAATGCCCCTTCCGCAAATGCTTTGTACCGACTTCCCTCGCCGGTCACCTTCCGGATAGCCTCGGCCAGTGCCCTGGCGTCTTCCGGTTCCACGTTAATGCCCGACACTCCGTCCCGGTTTACCCACGACACTCCCGACTGAGGAATCTTCGTAGCCACCACCGGCTTGCCGCACGACATGGCCTCAATCTGCACAATGGCAAAAGCCTCGGTTTTCTGCACGCTGCTCAAGCAAAACACCTCGCAAGCTCCATAATATAAAGGAAGATCTTCTTCACTAACCCTTCCCAAAAGCTCTACCTTTCCCCGTAGTCCGAGATGCTCGATCTCAGCCTCCAGTGTGTCCTTCAACGGTCCTGTTCCCCCAATCAACACCACATAGTCATCGTCCAGGTAACGGGCCGCCTCCACCAGATACTTGTATCCCTTGTAAGGCACCAGTCTTCCCAACGAAAACACGATTTTCTTTCCTGCGTACCGTTGTTTCATCGCTTCCACCCCTTCTTCCGAAGGACATATCTGCTCCACTCCGATGGGCAAAGCCACCGTTTTGGTCTGCACCCCCTTCAAGAAAGGAGATTCCGCCAGATATACCGGGGTAGTCCCCACAATCCGGTCCGCTCTCGCAATCAGCCACTGCTGCAACGGCTTGTAGAGTTGCAGCAAAAAGCGCTGTTTCTGGATGTCGCTGTGCCAGTGCAGGACAACCTTTCCTTTGTAGCCGGAAAGAAACAACGCCAGCGCCGCCATCGGGTCCGGATGATGCACGTGGATAATGTCGTATCCGCGGCATATCTTCCGCAGTTTGAAAATCATGGCCGGTGAAATCATCGTAGCCGCCGCTTTCAGCAACGTCTTGCAGCACATCAGCGTGGCATGTCCGTTGACTTGCGTCACACTGTCTTCCCCTTCCCAGGCCGCGCACAGCATGTCGCAGTCCACTCCGCGTTCCGACAGTCCTACCATCAAATCATACATCACTTTTTCCACCCCGCCTCTCACCGGGTAAAACTTACCTAATTGTAGAATTTTCAGTTCTTTGTTCTTCATACCAACCTTTTTGTCATATCATCCTTTTCGGATTTTCCTTTCATATAAATCCAGGTAATCCAAGTATCGGTCTTCTTTCCGGAAATGCTTCAACGCATATTCCCGGCACGGTGCCTGATAAAACGCCTTTCCCCGCCGGGCTATGGCGCGGGCCGCTTCCAGCAGCCCCCTCACGTCACCTTGTTCCACGATGCACCCCGTCTCCACGGTCACCGCTTCCACGCTTCCCCCTGTGCGATACGTCACCACCGGTGTGCCACAGGCAATCGCCTCCAGGTTCACCGTCGGATAATTATCCTGCCAGGTAGGATTGACAAAAGCCTCAGCCGCCGCATACAGCTCTGCCAGCTGACGGATATTCTCCGTCCGTGCTATTCCTACGACGTTTCCCGGCAAAAGCTTCCGCTCCTCCGGTTTCACGCCCACCAGCACAATCACTTCTTCTTCATTCAGCATGTCGGCCATCTGAATAAAGTCGTACAGCCCCTTTTCACGGCTCCAGATGCTGGCCACTCCCAAAAAGATGCGCTTCCCTTCCAGCTGGTACCGGCGACGGACCTCCCCGGCGTCGTACACCTGGAACACCTCCGTATTGATTCCGTTGTGAATCACCTGAAAAGGATACTCCTTCAGGAACGACTGCTGCATCTCCCCCTTTATCCATTCCGAAACCGGCACGATGGTAAGCTGGTCCTTTCCCAGCCGCGTAAAGGCCTCCTGTTTGTCGGCAAAGTTCCGCCGCGAACGGTCGAACAGCCAGCTAGCCGGAAATTCCTTCTTCTGCGGACAGTCGTGACAGCCCGTTTTCCATCGGTCACATCTCGCAAATGAATAATGATAACAATGCCCTGTATACAGCCAGCAGTCGTGCACCGTCCAGATTACCGGAACGCCGCTCCCGGCCAGGTAATCGAACAAAATCGAATAATTCAGGAAATACCCATGAATGTTGTGAATATGCACCACATCCGGTTGAATTTCCTCCATCCTTTTCACAAACTGCCGCGTAGCCCCTTTCGATGCTAGCCCGTGACGGTCGAACAAACGGGTTTCCACTCCATGCCAGAGCGTACTCCACTTGTTGCCCACCGGCACAATCTCCGACTGACACTCCCGGATGCCGTCGCGTCCCTTGCTGTAAGCAATATAACTCGTCCAGCCATGCTGCACTACTAACTCCCCGATTTCCTGCATGATGCGGCCTGTCGATGTATTCTGCCGCAACACCGGATTTATCTGTAATAGTTTCTTCATTTTCTTGTCAGTTCTTCGAACAGGCGCAGCCACCGGGCCATCACCGCCTGTTCCGAATACGTATCTACCACCGCTTTTGCATTCTCCGAAAGCATTTTCCGGTAATCGTCATCCGCCATCACTTCCATCATGGCATCCGCCAGTCCGTCCACGTCCCCGTTGTGCACCAACAGTCCGTTTTCCCCCTGACGGATGATATCCTTCGGTCCGCATTTAAAGTCAAACGACACCACCGGCAATCCACAAGCCATCGCTTCAATCATCACCATTGGAAACCCTTCGTAGTTCGAACTCATTACCAGCAGGTCACTCTTCACATACTCCTCACCAATCTGTTTTGTAGGACGATTGATTCGTGCGGTGGATTGTAAACCTGCCTTATTTATCATCTGCTGAAGCATTTCCTGCCATTCCCCCTGTCCGAAAATATCCAGTGTCCAGTCCTTGAACCGCCCCGTAGACTGCACCCTCTGCCAAGCCTGAATCAGTCGGTCGAACCCCTTCTGGTAATCCAACCGTCCCACCGCAATGACACGTTTATTTTCCACGCCAGAATAACGGTCGCTCACGTGCATGGCTGCATTGGGAATCACCTCGATGTTCGGCAGGTTTCCCCAATAGCCCCGGTCCTCATTGGTCAGCACCACAAATTTGTCAAACCGACGGACAATCCGTTCATCCTGCCGGGTACGCCAGCGGTCAATCCAACCAATAATGCCACTGCGTCCATACTGCAAACGAAAATATTTATTGAAATGCAATTCCAGCACCTTCTTGCTGCCATCCTTTATTTCCGGAATGAAAGACGACTCCGACGGATAAAGCGACACCACGATGTCCGGTTTTTCCCTTTCCAGCAACGCCGCTAGTTTCCGTTTGTGCTCCTTCCTCTTGCGGAGGTATCCCACAATTTTCTTCCAGGTCCCCTTGTCGTTGTCCTCCGAATAATTAATCCCCAAATCCGTCATCCGCACCTTTTCCGGAAACGGATAAAAAGGAGGACGCTGATGCTGGTCGGTAGTCACCACAGAGACCTCCCATCCCGGCAGCTGGGAGAGGTACGTTACCTTATTTAAAAGTACACGTTCCATTCCACCGGGATTGTATGTGGAGTGGATGCAATAAACGATTTTCATTCCATGATTATATTTAAATAGAAATCTGTTGGTTATATCTTTCATTTTCTTCACCCCCTATACAAAGGAATAAGGCAAAAACCAAAAAGATATCAGTAGAAACTTTAAACCATATAATAAAGTTCAATAACAAAAATAATAAAAATAAGCTTTGAGAGGTAGGAAAATAACACGCACAAACCTTATAATTCTTATACATAAAAATACAAAACGGTATTAACCCTAAAAGGCCGAAATAATAAATAAAGCGCAAATAACCAACATCTGTATTCTGATAATAACCATTCCAATCAATGCCAGTATAATATGGGTCTAAACCAAAAGGATCATTTAAATATCCATCTCCAATCAACCATGTTTTCAGATTATCAGGAAATACATACATATCTTTCAATATTTCATTAGAATGTACCTCCCATCTGCCTTTTTCCACCAAACTAAAAAATCCTTCAAACCCAAACCGAATATGTTCTCGAAAAATAATATCTGTATGATATAAAAAGATAGAACAACAAACAACCACAGATAATATCCCTCCAAACCAACAGACTATTTTTTTTGTATTAGAAGGAACTTTCTTTGACATCAAAATAAAATAAACTAAAGCAAATAAAATTCCAATTGTTGTGGTTCTTGACATCATATTTCCAATAATAGCAATGATAAAAAATGCTCCCATATACAGTCCGATATATCGCTTCAAAATAGTAGTAGAAGATCTACCCAGTAAATATGCAATTAAAATTAAAACAGCAGCAAAACGAGACCCAGCAACATCCAATCCAGCTCCAATACCAGTCATACGGTCATCTTTAGTATCAATTTCATAAAACAGACTAACAAAGTTTGTAAAAGAAGGACTCTGAACTAAAAGAAATGCTATCAAACACTGAATAATACAAACGATAATTAAATAATTTGCGACTAGTTCAATAGATACGATTCCATGTAACTTGCGAATAAGATAGATAAGAAAATATGCAGCCGCTACCCATACCCACATCGAAACTAAATAAGTTGAATAAGTATAGTCATTGGTATCATTTATAACAACAGAAAAAAAACAAAATAATGACACTACACCAGACCACAATGAAAGTTGAAAAAAACTACGACTAATTATAGAATTCCGCTGTTTCGCTAATTGATATATTAGCAATATTAATCCTAAACCAGCCATTATCATTTTTGTATTAAAGCCCGGTAAGAATCTAAATTCAAAAGGGAAAAAATAAAAACTAGTAAATATTATTACAACTATTTTTCCTAGTAATCGAATCATTCTCATAATTTAATGATAAATAAATCCATAGATAAAACGGAAAAAAAATATATAATATATCCGTATAGCCCAAAACTGACGCTTATAAGCCAGCCACTGCAAAAGTCTGCTTCGGATTGAAAGCTGTTTATTTTTCCAAATATATTTGTTTGCCTCAGGATACCATTCTTCCCACAATAAATACTTTGATTTATTATCACTGATAAGGAAAGGAAATTTCACATCTAATTTGAAAAAAGCAAGTTCCTGATTTAATTGATTACCAAATAATTCACTTAATTCATTCAACAATATTGTCACATTATGATGTAATTCTATCAAATGATTATCTGAATAAGTTTTGGTCAACGCTGTAGTATTTAACTGAACATAATGATAAAAGGCTTTTGGCAAATAAATCACTCTCTTGGCACGTGCAAAAAGACGTATCATTGTCATATCTTCTCCCATACCATAGCCTTCAGGAAACATAATATGCGAATCTAAATACAGAGTATGTTTCACTAGCTTATTCCATACATTATATTTCATAACTCCACTTAACATCGCTTTTAATGCCTCCATCGGTGTCTCATATTGTGGCTGCTTCATATAACGCTCATTTTTTTTAAATGATAGCCACCAATCACACCATACGATATCGGCCTGTTTTTTTACTGCCACATCATATAATGTCTCCAGCATATCAAGTTCTAGCCAATCATCACTATCACAATGGAAAATATATTCACCTACAGCAACCTTTAATCCACTGTTTCTTGCGGCCGGTAATCCTTTATTCTTTGCATGACGGATAAGTCTTACTTGGTTTCTTCGCTCAGGATATTGATTTATGACTTCTTGTAATAAATCAATACTCCTATCAGGCGTCGCATCATCTACAAATATAAATTCTACATCTTCCTTTAACGTTTGCTTCATTAGAGATATTGCACAACGAGTTATAAAACGTTCCACATTATATATTGGAATAATAACAGAAATCTTCATAGCGATTCTATAATATTTATATCATTAGTGGAACATTTACGAGCAAACCAACATTCACAGTCTTTCATTTTCATAAAATCCTCAAATATAAAGGGCCTCAAAACTCCATTACTCCATGGAATATAACGTTTACAGCCCTTAAACTCATCAGTAATAGAATATAACTTATTCCTAAAATCTGAATTCCAACATATTGTTTGAAGAACTAACTCATCAGGACAATATGTATGAGAAAAGTCTGCATATAACATTTCTTTTTGAGACAATACAAATCGACAAAACTCAGATGTAATACTACACCACTGACACCCTTTCTTTACAGATAAGGATGATCTGTGAAATCCAATAAGACTTTGAAGACGAGCATACATCCCTCTTATTAATTTCTTCAAAGGATTTGTACCTCGAAAATCACGAGAAAAAAGGAAATAATGTTGACTACGCCATTTTAGCTCTCTATCATCAACATTCTGAGAAAATCCTATAAATTCAGTTCCTTGATGCTCCTGACAATATTCATGAATATAATTTTGGGATTTTATCGGATAGTCAACTCCAGACAATAAATGTAAATAAGTATAATTTCCGTGAATAAGAGCTTGCTCCATCAAATACAGTTCTACCTCCACCAAACTAAAGTCTCCCCATCTAGCATCTATCTTTCTATATATATATAAATTACTCTTTTGAACTATCAAATTACTTCCATCAAAATTAGCTTTTTTATCGATATGTATATATATATCATTACGTTTGTCATCAACAGACTTAACAAGTCTTCTCAATACTTCTGGCTCATTATGGGCTATAATTAGATAAGCATGTTTCATTTATTATAATATCCATTTATTAAAGCAACTAATTTCTCATAGGCCCCAGCAGCCTTATTTGTCAATTTATGTACAGTTGTTAACTTTACAATTTTATCAAAAGACGCAATCTCAAAATAAGGATCATTTATTAATTGTTGAAGATAATGTGGTAAACAATCACTTTCTACAGGAACAACATTATAATGTGAGTTATTATTAATCAACTCATTATACAATATTTGAAAAAAGAAATAATTAGGTATTCTATCATGAGTAGTCCAAAAGAACAATAAGAGATTACGCATTTTTGTTATAATCATATTATTCCTTCTGCTAAATATGATACTATTTAGCATTCTTACTTTAAATCCTGGATACCACCCATAATAATATGCAAAAGCATTCTCCCAATACTTTTTATTTTTCTCTGTATCATCACGCTGATATACAAAAAAATCTTTTTCCCAATACAACTCCTTCATCCGACCAGTAAGGAATATTGTAGCATCTAGCCAACATCCCCCATAAACAGACAACAAACAGCACCTTACTAAATCAGAAAAAAAAACTTTGTATGAATCTCTAAACTTTTTTATTATAGCCTCAGGCAAATCAAGATACTGAGAGATATCATTATCAGACAACCTAATTATTTCATAGTTAACATCATTGCCATAATATTTATCCACCGACTGAAAACAAAGTTTTACCAACGGGGGAAGATTCTGTTCATCAAATCCCTGTCCCCAATACTGCCAAATTACTCTTTTATCTCCAATACTTTTTTTAGGCCGTAAATTATATGAAATACCTTTCTTATCAAACTCATCTATAAGTTTATGGCAATATCTGGCAACCTTTCTATGCTCAAATAGAATAATATATTTACGAATCAGGGACCAATAAAATTTCTCTTTTATAAATTTATTCATTTTTCATAAAACTAAAAATTAGCTGGAACTCTTTTTATTATTGACTTAAATAGACCATGCGATATACCTTGAAAAAATTTCTGCAATTTTAGTTTTTTATTATCTTCAACTAATAAAATATCTCTTATATTCTGTAAAATAACATGTATAATTCGCCTAGTAATAGTACTATCTTTAAACTCACGCTTCATCCATATCATATTACGAATAAGGAAATAACGTACAATTGGCGAGTAGTTATAAACCCAAAAGCCAAAGCAGGATTTTTGGGCATTACCATATTTTTGTTTCAAATGGCAATTAGTAAAAGAACGAATTTTTTTTCCATGCAAGCGTAGCCAATAACAGAACTCCTCATCAACTCCATAAATTCCATAATCTTCCCGAAATCCCCCTGAATCCTTCACTACATTAATATCTAATAACATTCCAGACTGAATAACCCATTCAATATCTTTATATTCAAATGGATATCCATCTAAATAATTATTTACATTAGGAGCATAAATAGCAACAAGACATTCTTTATATAAATCTACAAGGTACACGAATCTACTAAAATCTTCCCAACAACTATCCTGATCCATTGTTAAAAGATAATTATAATCATTTTCCAAACAATAGTTTATTGCAATATTTAATGGTTTAGCCATATATAAATTCTGCCCTGTGCCCATAAATATAATTTTAGACATCCATTTATTTAATAAACCATTATAATCAAAATCTTCAGGAGAATTACGCCATATCAGAATTAAATCAACATAATCAGCAAAAGCTTCTATGTTTTTGAATAATAAATCCTTATCTGGATAATAAGTCACAACTATTGCTGCTATTTTCATCTTCTTATTGATATTATTTTATTTCCAACCCACAACAAGCAATCTGCAAAAATGATCGGAAAATATAACAACATAAATGTTATTATTTTATTATTAAAGGTTTCCATTGCACAAACCTTTACCAACTCATTTTTCTGTGCCATTTTTTTTATTTTCTTTAAATAAGTTATTCGTTTATCGAACTCTAGATTAGTGATATACACAGAACGCAATACATCAAGCGATAATTTAAAAAACATTTCTAATTTTCGACTAGCAAATTCATGATGAGTAGTAAGATAAGTAGAAAATATTGCACAGACTTTATCTAGAAATAAATCCCATGAATTAAAACTATGTTCTTTAAAACAAGCCGAGGATGTATGCCGCCAATAATAATAATTTGCTTTTGATATATTAACAACGGATTTAGCATGTAACAAATAGTCATATATAAATAACAAATCTTCTAACATTGTAATCTGTTCATCAAAATGTAAATGATAGAGTCTTATTATTGAAGATTTAAATAATTTATTCCATACAAATCCATATAATTGCCCTAAATAAACATCATCCAGTTCAACTATTAAATCACTACTAACCCAATAACGGTTATCTTTCACAAATTTATCATTATTGCTATCAACATAACCTTGAATATATAAATCTACATTATTTTCTAAACTGGCCACAAAATCCGACAAAAAATTAGGGAAGACCCAATCATCTGCATCTATAAACGCAATCCAATCTCCTTTTGCCTTTTCTAAACCAGCATTACGAGCAGAACTTACGCCTCCATTTATTCGATGAAATACTCTAATACGACTATCAAGTTTAGCATATTTATCACATATCTCTTTCGACCCATCACTACTTCCATCATCGATAAGTAAAAGTTCAAAATTAGGATATGACTGAGCTAAAATACTTTGTATACATTTATCCAAATATAACTCAACATTGTATACAGGTACGATAATAGATATTAATGTCAACATATTTATACATCTTCATATATGATTATCCTAGTTTCTATCATCAATCATTTTTTACAATAAGTTTTTATGAAAGAAAAAGCATGTTCCCTATACTTAAATAGCTTAGAATAGACCATATCAAAATCAATATCATTTTGCAGTCCCTTTTTTTTACTATCATATTCTTCACAAGATAATATTAATCTTTCCCGCAAAGAGAATAAATCAAGTAAAGAAAAAAAGCGTTCTATACCTCTTGTTACATTACCTATAGCTATAAAATTTTTCCTAAAAAGAATAGAAAAAATACAACCATGAAATGAATCTGTAATAATGAAGGAAGCATCATCAAAACTCCTAAGCCATTGTTCCACAGAAAAAAGACACCTTTCTTCTATTGATTTATGTATATCTAAAAAGTTCACATTAGAATAGAAAGGTATTAAATTCCTTTCCTTTGCAATCCGATTGACCAAATCTATTTTTTCATTTGTTTCATCTAATATATAAACATGCAGATTACCCTTAGAAGGCCTCGTTAATGCTGCACTAATTAATTTACGATAGTCATCTGCATCTAACAATAATGTAGGATCTAATAGCTGTTCAGCATCAACATTGAAATATTCTTTACATATATCAACACCAGACTTCTCACGAACTGAAACAGCAACAAACCTTTTAAGCAAACACCTATAGAAATCCAACTGTTCTTTAGGGTAATCTGCTCCACAAGAAGAACCAAAAGATGCAGCATAAGACAATTGTTTTATTTTCTCAGATTCTGTCAAAAAAGAACCAAAATAACATTCTAAATTAGGAGAATAATGTCTACTCCAAATTTGATCACTTCCATAGATAATAGCATCCAACTCTTTCTTCTTTAACTCATTTCTTAAATCTGTACTATTATATAAGGAACGGGTAAAAACCATATAACGAGAGGCAAAATCAGTAACAGAATGACTTACATATTTCCATTCTTTATTAGTTATTCGACCCTGACCCCATAAATATGAATAAATCAGTTTTTTACAATACACTAAAAATCTTAAATACAAAGGAATTGGCGTATAACGTAAATTCAAGAATAATACTACATGTCCTTCCCGTTCTAATATAGTCTTTAAAGCATATCCTTGAAGAATCCCACCATAATTAACATCAATAGGCAATGTCAGTATCCCAATTTTCATAACTTATTTAGTACAATTTTGATCCAACGATATAAAGCATTGTTACATAAGGTAAAATAATATGCAAATCTAAAACCTATAAGATTTAATATCACATAAAAAGTCTCTCTACCAATCGGCAAACCAAATGAATTAATAATAGCTCTATTATACTTTACAACCTCATCAATATTTTGTATATATAGTCTACAATTCAATCTATGCATATTAAAATCCAAGTTATTTACCAATATGAGTCCACATCCTTTATCATCATCAATCTCCGGACTTAGTTTATCTATTCCCCAAAAGTCAGCCAAAGTAATATCACTCTGCACATAAGGAATCTTTGCCGGACAAATATAACAACTCGGGCGCAATGAAAAATTAGATAAGAAAACATTCATATAGGAATTCTCATAAAAAGGATTTACATCTTTCTTCCCATTATTATACCCTATACTCACATTATATTCCTTCCAGCCTTTTTCTTTTGACCTGAAATTTATATTACAAATCTTTTCCGCAAAGGAAAAAGAATTCTTTCTTCCCTTTATGTGATAAGCCTTACATACGGATTCCTCCAGATACTTTTGCCACACCTTGGGACTCGGCACTCCATGACAAACTACATCCACCGTCAAAAGATTTCGATAAGATTTTCGCAGGAAATTCTTCAATCCCACTATCTGGCAAGGTGTTCCTGAGAACAATACTTCTCTTCCTTCATCCAAAAATTTCTTAGCTTGCAAAAAGGAGTCTCCAATATAGCTCTGCACATACTTAGACCCACGAAAACGGGCCAATCCTTCTACGGTTTCTGTATACCCGTGTACTACTTTCCAGTTTTCATCGAAACAAGCTCCAAATACGACTCCTCCTTTTTTGAGAACCGATTCAGCTATCAGGGTAAATATACCACCAGATGAGCTCTGCAAACGAATTTTTGTATCGTTATTAATACCGGCAAAAACCATCGGTTCCTTTGTCGAAACAACCGGGTGAAGCACAGGACAAACCTTTTCACACAATTTACAATCAATGCATTCCGATAGATTCACTTCCGGATACAAGAATCCTTCCTTGTCCGTCCTCATGGAAATGCATTGTTTAGGGCACACGCTCCGACACGCTTCACAGCCGCAGCACCGAGATTTTTCTGTTACCGTAATCATAATGAGAATTTTTTTCTAAGAAGTACGGCTTTTTCTTTAATAAAGGCACGTTCGTGAACGCTACAGCCTATAAAATAAATAGCCGCAGACGAACACAATGTAGTCAGCACACACATAAACAGAAAACGTAGCAAACTGTCTGACGTTTGCAGGTAAAGCAAAGCAGGTATCACAACAGCTGCCAATGTCACACACAGCACATTCCCACAAACTTTATATAAATAACGTTTCATGGATAATCCAACCATCTGACGCAGGAACAAAAGGCGCAGGAACAAGCAGAGAACTGCTACCACCAATGCCACTACCAAAGTTGATTCTGGCGGAAAACCCATTTTCAGACAAAGATAGGACAAAGGAAAATTCATCAACAGCATACCGCCCACCGCAAGCTGGTAATTACGAATCTTTCCCGTTGCTACTTGCAAATTAATTAACGTATTCGACAATATATCGCACATGGTTACTATCAGGATAAGCCGCACAAAATTAACGGTATGCTCAGGATAGTGTTTTAACCATAAAGTCAATACAAACTCTGCTTCAAACAGCATGGGCAAAGCAAACAGCAGGAGTATATAGTAAGAAAACCTGGAGCCTCGTTCCACTAGCGAAAACATGTAATCATAATTACCCGCCGCATAGGACTTCGTAATCTGCGGATTCAAAGCTGTCATAAAATTACTGGCAAAAGAAGTCATCACATTATTTACCGTATTGGCTATACCACGAGCTGCATTGACAATAGGTCCCATAAACAAGTTTAGCAAGATGTTTACTCCTTGATCCTTTAATAGTCCAGCCGTACAGCCAATAAAATTCCATCCGGCAAAAGAACTCATGTCTTTCCAACAACTGACATCAAAACTTAATTTGAACCTGCACTCCTCAAAATTCCTCGTACAGTAACTCCAATAGATTGCCTGCATGATACCAACTACTCCCACCAAAAGCAAGGCATATACAATCAGACGATCGAATGCCAGGCCTGAATAAGCAATGAACAATACAATCAATAGCCGAAGAATTATGTCTAATATACCAATATAAGCAAACGCACTCATCCGTTCATGGGATACGATAGACGCACTGAACGGTACGCTCAGAAGGTTTATGACAAACGTAAAGATTGATGCCTGAAATACCCAGTTCGCAGCATACAAACGATTCTCAGGGATGGTCATGTGGGTGTTTAGAAACCAAAGTCCAATGGTTTCTCCCAACAACACAATGACAAGCGCCAACACTACATGAATGCTCAATGAAGTGGAAAAGACTCTTTTCAGACCTTCCCTGTTTCCTTTCCCCAATTCGAACGTTAAAAAACGACTTACTGATGACGACAGAGAGCTAGAAATCATGGAGAACATCGCCACCACTCCCCCTACTACATTGTATATACCGTAATCTTCCACGCCCAATGCCTGCAGCACCACACGGGAAGTATACAGTGATACCAGCATGCCAAACAGCATGCGGACATACAGCATCAGGGTGTTCTTGGCAATCCGCTTTGTATTTTCTTTTTGAGACAACTCCATCTTTTCTTACTCTTCCATCGGCAAAAACGAATAGCGAAGCACCAGCGACTGGCGCTCTGCTGCAATAAAACACATCAAATCTTCCGGCACATTGGCATGCGCAGCAATCTCTCCCAATATCCGGTCGGCTTCCGCACACACTGCCGTCATCTCCTTCAGGTTTCCGGCGGCCAGACTGCCGTATGCAGACTGAAAACGGGAACCAATCTCTTCGAGGATGAAAAGCACAATCTCCGTGGCCTCAGCAAACTGTTCCTTCCGAAGAAGCAAGCGCGACTTTTCCAGCCACTGATCAAGACTGCTGGCTATGGAAATCACATCCAGACGGTTCTCGGGAGAGAAAAAACACTTGTCTATCTCCTGCTGCACGACCGTCAGGTTCGCGTCGAGCGACCCGCTTTCCTCACGCAACTGAACCCTGCGCTGGCGGATGTACTCGTCCACGTCTTCGAAGGTTTCCTTCGACACGCCACCGATGGCTACCGTCATGCCGCCAAGGGTGGTCACAAAACATTTGTCGCGGGAGATACGTACCTGATAGCCTTCCATGCCGGCCAGTACACCCGAGGTCATCTTGACCAGCGTGTGGCCCTCGGCATAATAATCAAAGGAATGGGGCATGAAACGAATGCGGTGGGAATCAAGCTGGGACACCTGTATGAACGACTGCATGACACGGTCGGAAATTACGGCCACCGTCTTCGTGCTGCAATCTTTCACCAAATGCAGACCGATGAAACGGCTGTTCAGGAAAGACTGTATCTTCAGGATATCCCCCTGCACGAATATCAGGCCGGTAATGGTGGGTACTTCCTTGCTCTCCACATGCGATTTACCCCGCTTGTATATAATGGTACGGTGAATAAATGTACGAAATTGTTCCCTTAGAATCTTGTCTACCACATCGACTTTTGAGTAGTAAACGAACAGATAGCACCAGGAAGAGTTTTCTACAGCGCGTTTTTCTAGTTCCGGACCAAATAGATTTAATCCGTTATCAAGATTGCCTCCCCCGGCTTTAGAAGGAACGTCTGAACTATACAGTGACATCGATATTGCTTCTAATTTATGTTGGTCTGGCGTACGTTCTCACTTGGTGAGTTGCATGCCATTTGCTGTTTTTCATGCGCTAAGGCATCACCTTTATTTTTCATAGATAAAAAAGTTTAAACGAGTTAAACTATCTTATTTTCTTCATCTTTTCCCCATGAATATGCGTTTTCATAGGAATGAATCTAGATACAAAGATAATCAAAGAAACAATACCACAAAACTCTTTTCAGGCAAAATTGTGTTCTTCCAACTAGTGAAACTAATACAAATTTGCTAATACGTCAAACAATTTTTTTTAATGGATTGATTTTCAAAAGGAAGAGAAAAACATAAAATAATCAAAAAAAAGAGGCATATTTCATTCATGTAAAACAGAATTTATCTTTTTTCTTGCAGATATCACAAATTCGGTATTATATCTCCCCATATCACTGCCTCAGAGCCCATAAAAAAACGCCGAAACGTTTGCACTGAAACGCCGAAACGTTTTAGTCAAAACGTCGAAGCGTTTTATCTAAAACGCTTAGGCGTTTGAAGGAAAACGTAAGGGCGTTTGAAACAAAACGCTTCGGCGTTTTTTACAAGTCTGCAAAAGACTTCTTATCTCTTCAAATGTCGACAGGAACTTTTCTTATTTTCTGCTTTTTCCGAAGAAAAACAAAATATGCACTAATATCAGGAGTATTTCATGGAACGGATTTATCATTTTTTTATCGCCCATTATGGTCTTATTTGGATTTTAATGAATATATTTGTATATTATTTAAGGTAATTGGGGTTCAAACCTTAAAATATAAATCGATTATATGAATAGTTTTTTAATATGATAAATAGCATCTCTTTTGTCAATTATAGGATTTTTGCCAATCGGCAGACCTTGACACTTGCCCCAATGACTGTGTTGTTTGGAAAAAACAACACGGGAAAAAGTGCAGTGTTAAAATTGCCATTGCTAGTGGAAAGTGCCTTGAAATGTAAAACACAAGAGGTTTTTTCCAGAATTTGCAACGAGGTGACCCTCTGTGACGAGTTTCGTGACATAGTATATAACAAAGGTAATCGGGCCCCAACAATTGACGTAACTTCTACAGAGGGAGACGAATTGTCATTCTCTTTCTTTGTGGATATGCTGGATAAACAAAAAAAGACACACCTGGAAAGTTGGTCACTGAAAGATACAAACGGAAACAATGTTTCTTACCAATGCAACGATGATCACAAAATGACCGATGAGAAAGGAAATGAAATTGCCTTCATGGGAATAACCCCCAAAAACATTTCTGAAAATTGGATGGTTGAGGCATTAGCACACTTTCAAACAGCAAATGATTATATCGGCCATGTAAGACAGTTACCATTACGGGATTATCGGCTGAATGATGGGGTTTATACTCTGATGGGAACAAAAGGAGAAAATGCTTATGAGTTCTTAATCTCAGATGTGGTGTCTGGGAATGGAAACCTGCTAACCAAAGTCTCCAATTGGTATAAAAAGGTCTTTGACGGATGGGCTGTGGTAGTAGACCAGTCCCGAGCCCCAAGCTATTCTGTGGAGTTGCAAAATAAGAATGTCAGAAACAATATACTGGACACAGGAGCTGGTATCGGACAATCATTACCCGAAATTGTAGCAATAGCCAAGGCATGTGAAAAACCATGGCAATACATATTGGAGGAGCCTGAAACTCACCTACATCCTGCAGCTCATGCGGAAATGGCTGAATTTATGGCCAATGAGGTATCTTTGGACAAAAATAAACAGATATTAGTTGAAACCCATTCGTTAAACTTTATATTGAGACTCCGCACATTAGTAGCCACAAACAAGTTACATCCTAAAGATTTAGCCTTATACTACGTGAAATATGATGAAGATACAGGTGCAAGTTCTCTGAAAAAGGTGGAGGTCAGAGAAGATGGAAGCGTAAGTGATTGGCCTGATGACGTATTTAATGAATCGTATAAAGAGGCTGTATTGTTACATAATGCTCAAAAGAATCGTCAGGTATGAAGGTGCTTATCTCAAAAGATGTCTTTGAGGAGTCGAAAGATGACCGAGGGAGACTTGAACTGAACTTCTTGGTATACCTAATCACAATTAAGCAGAACTATGAACTGCTTATAGATGATTCGGAGGTTCTGTCGTCTGAGTTCGTAAGAGGATTGAACGATAACGAGACTCGGATTTTTGAATTGGCCTTTACCCAGTCAATGACTTCATCAGCTCAATGCGATTGCCAAATCAGTAAAAGCGGCAAGGATGAAACAAAGAAAAAAATTTTTACTCGTGAAGAAGCTATCATGTATCTTTTACAGCCGCTTTCTTTGCTGGTAGAAAACAGCGTGAATGACGCTCACTTCTTGCGGGCATTGTTCAGAGCTTACGCAACCAAAGAAAGCTTAAAGACTGCAGAAGAAAACAATGAGCTGCAATTTGTCAATGCGGGTGGATGTACAAATGTGGAAAAGTTCATTAAAGCACAAGTAGCTCATTATAAAGAGAAAACGAAGTTCCTAAAATATTGGGTACTACTGGATGGCGATAAACGTTATCCAACAGATATAGTCTCCAAATATCAAACGGTGGTGGCTAAACTAAAAGAATGGAATGTAGAATATCATATCCTCGACAAACGGTCGATGGAAAATTATATGCCCGATGATGCCATCGAATTAATGCAAACAGAAGCTAATATAAACTGGATCAATGCATATAAATCGTTGTCTGACGAACAGAAAGACTACCTGAATATTGCGGGTGGATTTTATGGCGATTTATCTAAAGACAACAAAGCAAAAGCGGATAAGAATGAGAAAGGACATAGCAATAAAGACAAAAACAAGAAAAAGCATTCTTTTGTAAGACCTCTTTTGCCGCCTGCACAGAAGAACTTATATCGCGACGTAACTCCAGCACATTTCAAAGCTCTTGAAAAATGCATTCAACTATCCAAAAAAGGATCTTTTAAAGAGGTGTTTCCTACTTACTTCAGCAACCCAATTGTAACAAGAAAAAGATTGGACGACCGAGTTAGCAGACAAAATAACCCGAATGAATTGCAAGAAATTGTGGAATCCATACAAAAGCTATTGTAATATGAACTATAATATTGGCATTGAAACCCAAATCCGAAGCTTGGCAAAACTCTTGGATGACTTACAGCAAGGAGCATTGCAAGTTCCTCCTTTCCAAAGAGATTTTGTATGGACAAGAGATGATGTCAAGGATTTGTTTGAAAGCATTAAGAATAATTATCCTATAGGTTCACTACTTATCTGGAAACCCAAAAACAATTATAACTGGGATAAACTAAAATCTGTAGGAGGCTTTAAATTACCAAAGAATTATTCCCAGCAAGTATTTCTTCTGGATGGCTATCAAAGGCTATCTTCCTTATTTGGCTGTTTGACTAATGCTCAAAAGGCTAATCTTGAAATTGACGAAACAATCGACAGGGACTCTCTTTACAACTTGTATTTCGATCTTGAAGAGGAAAATTTTGTCTATTTGCGCTATACCCCAAAGCCTTATCAAGTACCAGTCCATATATTGATGAGTACAAGCGATTTCAGACAGTATTCTCGAAAATATATAGAACCATATTGTAAGGATGAGCAACTTGATATGTATTTGGATAGAGCTGATGCATTTTCGCGTACGCTGATTGACTATAAACTGGCTGTCGTGGAAATTTCAGAAGCAAGTTTATCGGATGCTGTAAACATTTTTTCCCGCGTGAATTCCAAAGGTACTGACATCTCGTATGATTATATGGTTAATGCACTAAGTTACAGTTCGGATTTCAGTTTCTCTGTCGAAATAGATAATTTAAAAGAACAATTATCCCAATATCACTTTGAAGGGATTACACGTAACAATCTGTTCAGATGCTATCAAAGTGCGTTCGATGAAAAAATGTATTTCGACCAGTCGAATATTGAAAAGTTGGCAGTACGACCGGATTTTAAAAACGTGGTAAAAAAAACTACACCTTATATCTTGAAAGCTGCAAAGTTTTTGTACAAGGAGTTGAATGTAGTGGATTACAAATTATTACCGTACAATATTCAACTTGTATTTGTAATGAAGTTCTTTAGCAAACTTCACACCCCCAACAAGATGCAGATACAAGAGTTAAAACGGTGGTTTTGGATAACGACCTATTCAAACTATTTTACAATTTATTCCTTGTCCAATCAACGTAAGGCTTTCGAATATTTCCTTAGCTTTCTGAATGGAGAGGTGGACAATAGTGTGTATTCGGACAATCCTTCTGTCCCCTTCAGGACACTGCCCTTCCCCAAAACCGTATCTCTTTCTGGCGTCAGAAGTAAGGCACTGATTCTTTTCGAACTGCAATTGTTGCGCGAAAGATCAAAAAAAATTCCAACCACATACGGATTGACATTGGGAAAGTTAGACTCAAAACTGCCATCAAGTCCAGAAAACATTGTTCCTACTTATATGGCAAAAAACTATCGTTCCTTCAATCCGAATTTAAAATCATTTAATCATGCGGAAGGAATTTCTTATAATTTTCTCCACCTTATTCCTCCAATCAATCAGGTTGAGGATTTAAAGGACTGCTTGAAAAGGCGCAAAAAGTTGATAATTGAAGAAGAACAAAACTTTGTGAGTAAGTTGGGGATGGATTACATAAAATAAAAGCAAATCTTCATTCAAAAATAGAAATTAGGATGCACGTAAATCCGTCCTACATTATCTCACAACGGCTTCTATGTAGCTTTTCCCCGCCTCCAGATGCTGGTCTTTTCCATAATTCGGACTGTATTTTCCCACCGGCATATCGCTCAGCACAAAGGCATTGCATTTCCGTCCTGCCACCACCTTGTCCGTCATGGCTGTGTTTATGGCCGTGGCGGCCATATTGACAACGAAACCCAGCAGTCCTCCGCCTTCGGAATAAAGACTGGTATCCACACTGATCAGCCCTTCCCGGTGATACAGCGTTTCGCCCGTGGAGGTAGAACGCAGGATGTATTCCACACCTGCCGTCAGCATCCCGGTGATGGGCTTCCGGTCCCATGACTTGATGATGGTGAACATGGCGGCATCTGCTCCCAGCACTTTCTTGAAAATCTGGATGTCGCGTTCCAGAAACAGTTCACTGTCGTAGGCGCTTTCTGTCTGAAACATCTCCATCGTCAGGTAGGGAGAATAGACATAGTATCCTTTTTCGCACAACGGCATGTACATGGTGGTATAAAAGAAGTCTTTCGCCTCCACCGAATTAGTCTGGTTGACAGGAGGCATAATCACGATGGATACGGGTTTTTCTTCATATAGCTTGGCATACTGCTGTCCGCGCGTAAGGGTCTCCGCACAGGAGGACAGCAAGACAACGGCCAGGCAAGCAAGGATGTAGTTCTTCATTTTTCAAGCTGTTTGATGATTCGTGAGATGTATTTTTCCGACTCCGGATAGGTCTTTATTTCTGTTCTCAAGAACGACAGGCCTTCTTCCTTCTTGCCTGTGCGATACAGCATATAGCCGTATTCCGCATACAGGCCGGGAGGCACCACGCCTCTCGAACCTCTCTGCTGTTCAATGATTTTCTGGTATTGCTCCAAGACTTTCGCTTGAAGTTCTTCCGTACTTTTCTTGCTGTATTGATAGGTGGTATCCTCATAGTCGTACCATGAATACAGCGAGTCTGTCGTGCCACAAGAAGACAGGGCCAGCAGACATGTACCTATAAACAGGATTCTTTTCGTCATGGCAAAGTAATGATCTGAGTTTCCTGGGTTGATAGAAAGATTTCCTTCCCGTAAAGAGACTTTCCGCCGTAGGTCACACGAAGGTGCTTCCGCCCGACGGGAACGGCATACGATGTCCCCTTCCGGTTCGCATTCCTGGATTTCACGACTTTTGCCTCAAAGGGCTTCCGGCCATCCAGTGTCACGGTCACTTCTTTTCCTGCATATTCGCCCGAACTGGTAAAAAGCAGGTAGGCCATATCTTCTTTTCCGCTTTCCTGGGCTACAGGATAATGGGCCTTGCATCCGCACAGCAATGCTGCCAGCCCGGCAATCATCCATAATCTTGCTTTCATACTTATTTGGATTCTTCGATATAATATTCACTTAACTTACCTGTATCAATCGGAGTTGCAGCCGAAACTTCCACGAAAGAATATTCGGTTTCGGGGGTATCTCCTCCGGTAGACAAAACTTTCACCGTGCCTATCTGCTTTCCGGGCAGTTCAATCATCAGGCCGGTCTGCGGGTTCTTCACTTTCTTGCCTCTGGCCTTGACGACAAAGACATCTCCTTCCGCAATGCCCTGGCTCTTTCCTCCTGCAATCAGTACGGCATCGGAGTCGTAGGAAAGGAAATAGGTCCGCCACGGCTTGTCCGTGCATTTGTTAATGATGTTTTCTACCAGCTGGCCAATGGCTTCGGAAATGGCCTTGTCGCTCAATGTGGCATCAAAATCAGCACGTCCGCCTACTCCCAGCGTGGTCTTGGTCGTCAAATCGGCTGTTCCCTTGGCCTCATCCGAATAAATAATCAGGCCCGTAGCCACGTCTACCAGTCGGATAGCCACTGCAGCTTCTACGGTCTGTGTCTTTGTAGAGGTGAAAACGCCCGACTTTCCGGTATTTTTCCGGCCAAACTCGGTGATAGAACCGATTATCATGTAATCTGCACCGACTGTCGACAATTCTTTTTCTCCTTTCTGGGCTTCTTCCAGCAAGGTAGACAAATCGCTGCGTTCCAACAGAAGGAATTTCCCGGAGGCGGCCAGTTTGGCCGAAAGGATATCCAGTGCCTGCTTGCCCATGGGGTCATTCTCCTTGTCATAAAATATGCCTTTCGCATATTGCGTTTCGTTGGAGAAACGTCCGATGGCCACTTTCCGCTTAATCACTTTCTCGCTGGCAGCTACCTGCGTTTCCTGCGGGGCTTCTACCACTTCGACTTTTCTTTGTGCATAGCTGAAGTCGGCAAGCAAACCTGCACAGAATATCAATACACATACTCTTTTTATCATAGCTTGATGTGGTTAAATTCATACTCTGGCAAATATAGGGATTTTATGCAATAATCCATATTTTGAGGGTATTTATATATCTAGGGGCTACCCCTATCACTAGGAATAGCCCCCCAACATAATGAATTTAAAGAGAGATAATAACCTTTAGTTCAAAGGTTTGCTTATTTCCAAATCTACATAGCACTCCAACCATCCGGCTGCAGATGAACCCACAAATGCGTATACCATCGGATACTCTACAGCCGCTCCGTCGGTATAGGCACTGCAATATCCAAAATGATAAATCAGCTTTCCATCTTTTACCTTAGGCACAGCTACACACGGCACAGACAGTGAATAATATCCTCCGCTCAGGGACGTAGCCGATTTCAGCGTATAACTGCCATAAGTACCTATTTCTACATTTGCCGGAACAATCAAGATTCCGTTATCACCGATTTCCAGCGGCAAATAGTACTCCTTCAGAGCATCCAGGAGAACCAGATTGTCCGAAAGCATACCCACCTGACCGGTTCCCGAAACTTCCTGTCCATACGCCCCACTATAATAGGACATGTCCCAGTTGCCTCCAATCATACTGAGCGATACTTCAATCTGAGAAAGGCTGAGGACCAGTTCCTTTGCTCCTGACGAAACCTTAACTTCCGCACCACGGGGAGTCTTGTCGGCCGACGCAGCTACGTCAAACCGCAACACGTTGTTGTCCGTATCGTAAGTATAGGTCAACCATCCGGCAGCTTCTTCCGGCACGTCCACACTATAAGAGGTGTTGGTCTTGAAACTGAAATTGAACTGACCGCCCTCGTATCCGCAGCAGTAATACAGGTTATGTTCATCCAGAATGGTGACCGCTCCAGCCTGTACCACCGGCACATCGACAGAGCTTGTTCCTGTAGAAATGGTAACCAGGGCAATACGGCTGGTCACTTCCGAAGAGGTGGTTACCGCCACATGTACCACATTGCCTTCCACAGTGGTTGTACACCATTCCTTGTTTGATTCAGCAGTTACGGGTTCCGTGGCACTCACGGTGATGGTACCTTCTCCGCTGGCCGCAGAGAAATCAATGCCGTCGGTCGCAACGACCTGCAATGAGCTGGTGACGGCTTCCTCATCGCTACATGACACCCACAAGGTGCATAAGCATAACGTGATAATAGAAAATATCTTTTTCATAAGCTATTCTTTTTTAATCAGAAACTTTAGTGAATACCGGATTTTCCCAAGCGGTCATCATTCTGTATCCACCCGAATTATAGATGAACAACCAGTCATTCATTTCGAGTTGACTATACGGATTGTTTTTGAATGTAATCGTCATCTGACCGTCCTGCTCGGTGGTTGTTCCTTCAAAGACTGTTTCCAGTGTAGAATAGAAATTACCTCCCGATCTGAGGCCCGGATACAAACCTACGGCTGCTCCATCCATATATCCTACCACCTGACCGTTGGCAGAGATGTCGTCGCGTTCTGTGTCGTAGTAGAATTCAACGTTCATCGTCCATGTGCTGCCGCCACTCAGGTAATACGTCTTCGTGGCCTGATAAGACTTACCGTCTTTCTTCACCTCCAGTGTCAGGCTGAAGCTAGAGCTTCCACTCTGTACATGGTAGGTACCCAGGTACTTTTCATAATTGGCGGGACGCTCGAATACCAGTTTCACATTGCTTCCCTCGTCGGTACAAGTGAACGTACTGGTTGCATTATCCCAGGTGAAGTTCTGCATCGATATGCCGTTGCAAACCATGGGTTCCACTGTTTTTACACCGTTTTCGGTACAAACGAACGGGTAATAAGCATAAGAGGATGTGCCATTCTCGTCTACACTTCCCAACAGGAAAGCACGGCCTTCTCGCATGACAGAAGCTACTTTCTGGTCGCCCTGCATCAGATTAAACAGGTTGTAGTCTGAATCCTCGCTGATCTGTGCGGCAGCAGCCAGATAGGTGGTCCAGTCTAACGTATCGTCCAGCCGGGTCATCACCATTTCCACACCATGCTTCTTTCCGGTGAGGCGAATCTCGTTTTCAGAAGTCGAGCGTACGATGAATTCATAGTCTCCCATCAGACCCGGGTCGTTATACCCGTTGGGCTCACAAAACGCATGCAGAATCTCATTGTACGAGTCGAAGCTGATTTCCGTTCCGTTATACGACTGCACAGTATAGAGGGAGGTTGCCGTCTGCCCGGGAGTGTACGAAGATGTCGCGTAATCGGAAGCGATGGTCACCTCGTTGGCATCAAACTTAAAGAACAGGTTGGCAGCTCCACCCATACCTTCGCTGCCGTAACGGTATTCCAGCTTCCACCCGTTGGGGGCACTGGTCAACAAACTCTTCAATTCAAGGACGGAGGCATTTTCCCGGTCGGCAGATGACTGTTCGAACAAGTCCTCCTCACTGAACAAGCACGACTGCATGGAAACCGTCGCACATGCCAATAAACTATATAAAATTAATTTCTTCATAATTCCGGTGTTTTATTAGTTGAACAAGGTATTGATTTCTCCCTGCCGACGCTGAACCACGTCGCGCAATTCATACAAATCTACCCCCCATGAATCTTTCATGTACTTGTACACAATGTCGAACTTCTGTTCCAGGATGGCCCGTCCGTTGACATCCGGGTTATAGTACGGACTGTTGGGATCCGGTTCGGCTGTCTCCAGAAACGACTCCCAGGTGTCTGCCGAATTGGTCACAAAGATAGACAGCATCTCGGCAAAGTCTTCCGAACCGCGGTCCATGGCATACGGAGAGATGAATCCCATCTGCAACGCCTGGTCATCGTAAATCTGGTACCAGTCGGAACCCACATAGCTCGATTCGGTGATACGGTCGTAGTTGGTGTCGTAAGGCTTACGCTGGTTCAGGATGTGCGTAAACTCATGGTGCATGGTCTTGAAGTAATACTCATTCAGGGTATTGACGTCCAGGTTGTTCAGGTCCAGGTCGTTAATCTTGAAGAGGGTTACCTTCATACCCTGTTCGGCCTGACCCAGAATCATACCCGATTCGGTGTAGGCCACGTTGCCAATCATCTGAATCAGTTTCGGCACATAGGTACGTGTGGTTTCAATGCCCCATACCTCATCGTACGCTTCCATCCATACAAACTTCACGATTTTTGCCAGGGCGAAAGCTTTTTCGTAATCGGCCGGAACCAAGTCGTATTCCACGTCGGTTTCGTTGTCGTCCAGACGATATTTCACCTGAATATTATAGGTATAGACATAGTTTTCAAGCAGCCACTTGTCAAATTCATTCGGCTCTTCGGCTTCCGTTCCGTCCGACCCGAATATACTGTGCGAGGTATCTATCTCATCCTCGTTGTTGCAGGAAACAAACCCCAGCGACAGTAAAAACATTGATGCATATATAAAGTATTTTTTCATAATTGTTCCTCCTTGGCGATTAGTTATTTCTAGGATTAGGCTCCATACCTGCGCTGATTACATCACTCGGAATCTGAATGGCACGACGTGCATCGTTGGCATCCATCTGGTCGGTCACTTCGATGCTACCGTCGTCTTTCATGTAACGGCGATATACCGTGATGCCGAAACGTTTGATATCCAGCCAGCGGAGTCCCTCATGCAAGGTAGTGATACGGCGGGCCTGCAGGATGGCGTGAATCAGATTCTCCTGTGTGCCTTTCTCGATGGTGAATTCCGGATGCAACTCTTTCTTCACCGTAGGTTCGGTGGGTGTGTAATATGCCAGGCCGTCGTAGAAAGCGTTGATTTCCTCTTCCGTCATGGCCTGCGAACGGGTGGTATAGGCAGCCATCCAGCTGTTCAGGTCGGCCAGCGCATGTGTGTAATCTTTCTTCATGGCATAGGCCTCGGCACGGCTCAGCAGCAGTTCATCGGCTGTAAACGAGGCATTGACACAATATCCGTTGATGGTTCCGGCTACCACGTCGACATACTCCTTATACTGTGCCACCTTCATGGAAATGATCTTGGTAGGCAGTGCAGAAGAGTTGCTCCATACGCCCACACGGTAAATCGTAGTATTCGGACTAGATGTATAATTTCCCCACGGACCATTCGAGCGGTTAGTTTCATACGACACTTCGGGACCGTGCGCATAGCGTTCTCCCAATCCGTAAGGGCCACTCACATATCCCCAGTAAGAATGGAAGCAGACCAGCATCAGGTTGGCCGCTCTCTCTGCATCCACGTATTCGTTCGGCTGGATTTCACCGTTCAGTGACAAAGCGCCCAGTGCTTCCCAGTCACGCAGCATCAGCGAAGGGTTGTCGCCCAGGACAGCTGTCGCATATTCTATCACTTTGTCGTAGTTCGACAGGTCCGGCTGGGTATAGTTCAGGTAGAAACGGGCCGCAAATGCATTGGCCGCATTCTTGTTGAAATGGTACTTGGGCACTGAATACTTGCTGTCGCTGATCAGAGGAAGTCCCTCCAGCAAATCCTTTTCTATCCCCTTGTACAACTCTTCCAGTGTACCGCGGTCGTAGTTCGGACTCACCGTATTTTCCAGTGAGGTCATGTAAGGCACTCCCAAATCGGTCGCTGCAGTGGATGAATAGGCCTTGCAGAATACCGTAGCCAAGATAAAGTGATTGTAGGCACGGCACAGCAATGCTTCACCCCGGGTGGCATCCATCGTAGAAGGATTGCCCTGCTCGGCAATCATCGTCAGCACCTGATTGGCTGTGGCAATTGCCTTGTAGCATCCTTCCCACACGGCAGCCGGAGAATCGTCTTCATTCTGGGAGGTATCTTCCCATTTGTACAGGTCTTCCTGCAAACGGCTCCACGCTGCATAACGGTTGGGGAAGGCATCGGTATTGTCGCTATACATTTCAAACATTTCCAGAGGCATGCTGTTGGGATAAGCCGTCACCAGCAGATAATCGGCGTTTTCTGATGTCACTTCCGTACGCTGGTCTGGCATCTCATCCAGAAAATCACTACAGGAAGCCAATCCCATCGAACTTCCTACAATGGCTGCTAATACTATATATTTCTTGTTCATAATGTCTTATTTTTTTGTTATAACCCTAATCTCAGTGTAAATGTAAACTGACGTGGCACCGGAGAAGCCACACCACCTGCATTGAAGAATTCAGGATCCTGTCCGTTCAACTTCTTGTCGGCATAGAACAGGAACAGGTTCGTGGCCTGTACCTTCAGTGAAAGGTTCGACAGTTTCAGCGGAGCAATCCATGCTTTCGGGAACTCGTAGGCCAGTGAAATCTCCTTCATACGGATGAAGTCGCCTTTGGCCACACGTACATCCGAATAGTTGTAGGCATTGTACGCGTATCTGTAGTCGGTGTTCTCATTGTACATTCTGGCAGAAATGATGGCAGGGATGTTGGTCACATTCTCATCGCCCGGCAAGGTCCAGCGGTTCTTGAACTCACGTGTCATGGCACTCAGGTCGGAATACTGGGCACTGAATACCGGATTCAGACGAACCACGTTGCCAAACGAATAAGTCATGAAGATGTTCAGACGGAAACCTTTGTACGTAAAGATGTTACCCAAGCTACCGGTAATGGTCGGGTCGGTAGGGCCTTCGTAAATCAGGAAGTCTGTGTTGTCACGTTCCTGGAAGTTGATGCTGGTGCTGGTAATCTCTCCCTTTTCGTTTTCAATCAAAGGAATACCGTTTTCATCCAGTCCTTTGAACGGAATAGAGAACAAACCTCTTACCGGATAGCCTTGTTTGGCGAAACCTGTACCCGAAATCAAATCCATGATATTGGCGTTCTGCTGCAGGTCGGTTACTTCATTCTGCGCATTCGAGAAGATAAAATCGGTATTCCAGTTAAAGTCCTTGGTCTTGATGTTATGGGTAGACAAGGTAAATTCCACACCGTGTGACTTCATGGAAGCTACGTTGGCCAGTTTCAGAATCGTACCACCTACACCCTGTGTATTGACGGCACCAATCAAGTCGTAGTTGTTACGGGTATACCAGTCGAGTGCAAAGTTGATGCGGTTGTCGAGAAATCCCATATCTATTCCGATATTCAACTCATGTTTCTTTTCGTACGTCAGTTCACTGTTTTCCAGGTCTACCAGCTGCAAGCCTGATTCCTGAATGTTGGTAAACGGACGGTAAGGAATGTAACTGTTGATGATTGCCTTCGAGTTGGTCACGTCGGCCGGACCCCGGTCGGCAGTCAGTGAGTAAGAAGCCTTCAGTGTCAAGTGTGACATGGCAGGTTCCAAGGCATCGAAGAATTTCTCTTCGTGCACATTCCATGCACCTGAGATATTCCACGTAGGCAACCAGCGTGCGCTACGGCTCTTACCCATGCGGTTGGTACCTTCGTAACGGATGGTACCGTTGATGGAGTATCTTCCGGCATACGAATAGTTGGCATTGGCGAAGAAAGCCACGCTGCGCACCTTCGTATTGTTCAGGCTGAAATACTGGTCGCCGTCTTCAATGCCTTTCTTAAAGTACTGGTAAATGTAATAAGGTGTCTCACCGTTTGCATACTGCATACCCCAACCCTGGAAATTGGATTTCGTACGGTCGATGGCATTCACTTCCATACCTCCGAACCAGTTGGTCAGGTGTACCTCATTGAATACCTTGTTATAGTTCACCGTTCCACGGAAGTCGTAGCTCAGCATCTTATAATCGGTACGGCGGTAAATACCCCCTTCCGGCAGTACGGAGATAGGCAACGCATACGGGTTGTCGGGGTCGGTATATAGGAAGGGGTTCTTGTCCATGATGGTCTTGTCGTCCAGTCCGGCACGGTAAGCCTCCGCCTGATTTGAGTCATCCTTAATCTTGTGTTCCTGCGAAGTACCCTGATACTTTACGGCACCCAGCGCACTGAATTCCAGTCCTGCAACCGGTTTCCATTTCAGTTCACCCTGGAACTTCACATCCACGATGTTCAGGTCCATATAGTTGTTTTCCAGCTCGTTCAAGATATTAAACGGTGCATAGTTGCTGGTATAATACTCATTCGGGTCGAGCGTACGTGACGTATTCAGCGCGTAAGAGTACGGGTTGATATCGAAGTCACGCTTCACCTCACCGGAAACCACATCCACATCCTGTCCCAGGGTACCCGGAGCCTCCTGATTACGGTAAGAGGCATTGGCAATCATGTTAAAGCTCAACCATTTCGAAATGTTGTAAGAAGTATTCACATTCGCCGTATAACGTTCCACTGAGCTGCGTTTGTACCATCCCGGATCGTACATGGCACTCAGAGAAGCATAGAACGACGACTTGTCCGTACCACTGCTGATGCTCACGGAGTGGTTCTGGCTCAAGCTCGGTGAGAAAAGCACGTCGAACCAGTCCGTATTGCGGAACTCGGCTGCCTGCAGATAGCTGTTGCGGGCACTTTCCGTGTTCTGCAACATCGGCAGTCCCGTACCTGGGTTGAACGTATTCATCAGCTGATACATCTTACCATAGACACCGCTTTCTGCCGCACGTATAGTTTCCGAGAAATTCAGCCAACCCTTCTGCTCCATCTGCTTGTAGATACCCATCTGCTCCTGTGAGTTCATGATGTTGAAATCATTGTAACTCGGTACCAGACGCGTGGTAAACTCACCCGTATAGTTCACTCTGCTGGAACCGGCCTTACCTTTCTTAGTGGTCACGACTATCACACCGGCCATGGCACGTGCACCATAGATAGAAGTGGCCGAACCATCCTTCAGAATCTGGAAGCTCTCGATATCGTCGGCGTTCAATCCCGCAATGGCCGAACTGATCAACGTTTCGGCATCACCTGATGAAAGCTGGTCGGCACTCACCTCCACCGCATCTTCCATGATCACACCATCCACAACCCACAGCGGCTTGGAGCTACCGTAGATGGAAGTCGCACCACGCACACGGATTTTCGGAGCCGTACCGAATGTACCGGAAACGTTCTGCACCGATACACCGGCTGCCTTACCTTCCAGACCGCGGCTGATATCGGCCAGACCATCCATCTTCACGTCCTCACCCGAAATCTGCGTGGCAGCCCCACTGAACAGTCGCTTGTCCATGCGCTGCATACCGGTTACCACTACTTCATCCAGTACCTCCGTATCCGATTCCAGCACTATCTTCATATTATTCCTGGCCGTAACCGTCTGCGATTTCATACCGATATAACTAATCACGAGCTTCGCCCCTTTATTGACTTTCAACGTAAATTTTCCGTCGATATCCGTAATTGTACCGTTAGAAGTTCCTTTTACTAAAATAGAAGCTCCCACCACAGGTAAGTCGTCCTCCGAAGATACCACCACACCTGTCACTTGTACAGCCTGCGCTATCGCCAGGCTTATGCCTATTAACAAAAAGGCACAAAAAAGTGTAATTCTCTTTCTCATATCTCAACATTTTTTTGATAACGGCAACAAATTTATACATATTATTTTATACTATGAAACAAAAAGAGAGGAAAAATACAATTTTTTTGTACAAATTTCTTTCATCACAATAGAAAGAATATTAATTTGAGCATAAAAATGCAGAATAAATACCATATTATTTATTTAACTATATCCAAAAAGAAGCCATACCATACTGGTTTATAAGCAATTAAGCGACTACAAACTGGCATTTTTGTCACTATTTAGTGCAATTTGGCATATCATTTTGCTATTTACAGAAATAAATTTCTAAACTAATATTTATTTATATTTCAAAAAAAGCTTACATTGATTATTTAATAGCGAGCTGGACCTCTTTCATATACAGTTATTATTCAAATGGGTTCGCCAAATAATTATTTGCAATTATCCTTCTGGACTCTTACCACATGACAGGCTTTATCACCTGCAATCATTTTTAAATATAATCACGTAAGCAATTATTTACAGTTAAGTTTTGGAATTCCAAAACTTAACTCTTATTTTTGTAAAAATCTCGCAAAAATAAGAGTTAAGTTTATGATTTTAGAGTTTTGTGTTAGTAATTACCTGTCAATAAAGGATGAGTTAAAAATATCCTTTGTTGCAACTGCCCTTAAAGATGTTCTTACCGAGTCAAATGATATGATAACTGTACCCGATACCGGATTATCTGTATTACGGAGTGCAGTGATTTATGGTGCAAACGCTTCAGGAAAATCAAATGTTCTGAAGGCTATTGCTTTTTACAGGCGTTTTATCACAGACTCTTTCAAAAACAGTCAGGCCGGAGAAGCAATTGATATAGAGAACTTCCGGTTGAATACCACTTCAATGAATGAACCGACTACAATGGAAGCAACCTTTATTGTTGAAGGTTTCACTTACCGTTATGGGTTTGAAGTTGACAGCAAAGCTGTACGTGCAGAATGGCTATACCAGCGCACAAACAAGAAGAGAGCCAAAGAAGTCGAAATATTCTACAGAACAGAAGAAGGAACCACTGTTCATCAGAAAAGCTCTTTATTGATGGAGCTTGTAAACAAGAAAATGGTGCGTAACAATGCTTTACTGCTGTCTACCGGAGCACAGTTCAATGAACCTATAGCAGTCAGTATCCTGCAATGGCTGAATGATATGCAGGTGATATTTGGCAATGATGAGGAAAGACTGTGGAAACTGGCTATAAAGTCTATGGATGATGAGAACATCCGTTTGCGTATTACGAACTTTGCAAAATATGCAGATTTGGGAATAGACAACATTGTAAAAACAGATAACCGTATCGTTAGTACCCACAGGCAATATAATGATGAGGGAAAAGAAACCAATAGTGTAGCTTTTTCATTCAGCAGTAATGAATCGGAAGGTACAATAAAATATTTTTCTTTGTCGTATCCCATCATTGATGCTTTGGACAATGGAAAGTTTTTGGTTATTGATGAACTTAACTCAAAACTTCACCCTTTGTTGGTTCGTAAAATCATCAGCCTTTTCAACTCGGCAAAAACAAACCCAAAAGGTGCACAACTACTTTTTACAACTCATGACACCTTCCTGTTAAGCGCCGGAATATTTCGCCGTGACCAGATATGGTTTACTCAGAAAAACAGTTTCGGTTCTACTGAAGCATATTCACTGGTTGAATATAAGGTACGCAGCAATACTCCATTTGAAAGAGATTATCTGTTAGGCAAATACGGTGCAACTCCCATTATCGGTGAAATGGAGAGGGTCTTTAATAGGGAGGAGTGAGTATGGGAAGACAAACAAAAAAGGACCATCGTACAAGCAGTCTGACCAGAAAGCAGGGAACAAGAAATGTAAAACAATCGTTTCTCATTGTATGTGAAGGAGTACGTACAGAACCAGACTACTTTAAGGCTTTCCGTATGACAACCGCCACAGTCAAAGCCATAGGCCAGGCAATGAATACTATAAGTCTTGTCAATAAGGCAATCAGCATACGTGATACCGAACAAAAGAAGAAGCATTGTTATGACCAGTGTTGGGTCGTTTTTGACAAAGATGATTTTCCTGCTAAGGATTTCAATCAGGCAATAGCTTTGGCTCAAAAGAACGGTTTCCGTGTTGCTTACAGTAACCAGGCATTTGAGTATTGGTTCTTGTTACATTTTAATCTATATCGGGGTCCTCTTCATCGCCAGAATTATGCAGATATGCTGTCAAAACTTATAGGATTACCATATTCAAAAAATGAAGGATTTGGCGCTGTCATGTATAACAGGCTTTATCACCTGCAATTACAGGCAATAAAAAACGCAGCCCTTGTGCTTAATGAGGTTTCAAATGGAAATCCTGCTATGGAAGAATCCTCAACGACCGTGCATCTACTCGTGGAGGAATTAAATAAATACATCTAATGACTCATTTTATGATGTACTATACTAATATTTCTGTAAACCTTCTATTTTTATCTAAATACAAGAGTATCAAAAGATTTATATTCAATGGAAAAAGCGCATTCTGCATATCTACCAACAATTAAATATCACATTTTACCCTCAACAAACAATAATTATTTCTCTTTAGCCAATAAATTTGATAAATGGAAAGAAACCCTAAAGAACTGAGATAATCTAAAGCTTGATATAGAGCAACAACAAATACGTTTATTTGACTCATTTCTTGCAAACAAATGCACGAACCGCCTAAAAACAACTTAGGCTGTAACGCCTGATAAACAGCTCGTTACAGCCTAAATCAAATATTATCCTATATTGCTTATGCTTCTTCTATTGCAGCCTGCGCCGCAGCCAGTCTGGCAATCGGCACGCGGAACGGAGAGCAACTTACGTAGTCGAGACCGACCTTGTGACAGAACTTCACGGAAGTCGGTTCACCACCATGCTCGCCGCAGATACCGCATTTCAGATCGGGACGTACCGAACGGCCTTTGGCTACGGCCATCTCGATGAGCTGTCCCACTCCGTTCTGGTCGAGCACCTGGAACGGGTCGACCTTCAGAATCTTCTTCTCCAGGTACACCGGCAAGAAGGAAGCGATGTCGTCGCGCGAATAACCGAAGGTCATCTGGGTCAGGTCGTTCGTACCGAAAGAGAAATATTCGGCGTGTGAAGCGATGCGGTCGGCGGTCAGGGCAGCACGCGGCACCTCAATCATGGTACCCACCTTGAACGGGATTTCCACGCCTTCTTCCTTGAACAGCTGAGCAGCCGTAGCACGAATCACTTTCTCCTGCGCCTCAAACTCATACAGGATACCGATGAGCGGCACCATGATTTCCGGATGCGGGTCGTAGCCTTCCTTCTTCAGCTCGCAGGCGGCACCCAAGATGGCGCGGGTCTGCATCTCGGTGATTTCCGGATAAGTATTTCCCAGACGACAGCCGCGGTGACCCAGCATCGGGTTGTGCTCGCAGAGGTTGTCCACACGCTGGCGGATGTATTCCACAGTCACGCCCATGGCCTCGGCCATTTCTTCCTGCCCCTTCAGGTCGTGCGGCACGAACTCATGCAACGGCGGGTCGAGCAGACGCACGTTGACCGGCAGTCCGTCCATGGTCTTGAAAATTTCCTTGAAGTCGGCTTTCTGATAAGGCAACAGCTTGTCGAGGGCTTTCTTGCGGCCTTCCACATCCTCGGCCAGAATCATTTCGCGCATAGCGATAATCTTTTCGTCGTCGAAGAACATGTGTTCCGTACGGCAGAGTCCGATACCTACGGCACCGAAACCGCGGGCATCCTGTGCGTTGCGCGGCGTGTCGGCATTGGTACGCACTTTCAGGCGGGCGTACTTGTCGCAGAGTTCCATCAGTTCGGCAAAGTTGCCCGACAGCTTGGCCGGCTGGGTCGGGATTTCTCCGGCATACACATAACCGTTGGTTCCGTTGATGGAGATGTAGTCGCCTTCCTTCAGCACCACCCCGTCGATTTCCACCGTACGGGTCTTGTAGTTCACGTTGATGGCTCCGGCACCGGATACGCAGCACTTACCCATACCGCGGGCTACGACGGCTGCATGCGAGGTCATACCTCCGCGGGCGGTCAGGATACCTTCTGCAGCCTGCATACCGGCCAGGTCTTCCGGTGAAGTTTCGATACGTACCAGCACCACGCGATGACCGCCGTCATGCCATTCGGCTGCATCTTCAGCGAAGAAGACAATGCGTCCGCAAGCAGCTCCCGGAGAGGCCGGCAGACCGCGGGTCAGGACACGGGCACGTCCCAGCGCTTCCTTGTCGAACACCGGATGCAGCAGTTCGTCGAGTTTGTTGGGTTCGCAACGCATCAGGGCTGTCTTTTCGTCAATCATGCCCTGGTGCAGCATTTCCATGGCGATGCGTACCATAGCGGCACCCGTGCGCTTTCCGTTACGGGTCTGGAGGAACCAGAGCTTGCCTTCCTGTACGGTGAACTCCATGTCCTGCATGTCGTGGTAATGGTTCTCCAGCTTGGTCTGAAGCTCGTCGAGTTCTTTGTAGATGGCGGGCATGGCTTCTTCCATGGAAGGATACTTGGCCACACGTTCCTCTTCCGAGATGCCCTGCAGTTCGGCCCAACGCTGAGAGCCGATTTTCGTAATCTGCTGCGGTGTGCGGATACCGGCTACCACGTCCTCACCCTGAGCATTAATCAGGTATTCCCCGTTGAACAGGTCTTCTCCGGTAGCGGCGTCGCGTGAGAAGCAGACACCTGTGGCCGATGTCTCGCCCATGTTACCGAAGACCATGGCCTGCACGTTCACGGCTGTTCCCCACTCTGCCGGAATGCCTTCCATCTTGCGGTAGAGAATGGCGCGCTCGTTCATCCATGAATCGAATACGGCACAGATGGCGCCCCACAGCTGTTCGTAGGCGCATGACGGGAATTCCTGTCCGGTCTGTTTCTTCACGGCTTCCTTGAAGCGGACCACCAGCGTCTTCAGGTCGTCCACGTCGAGTTCGTTGTCCAGACGCACGCCCTTGGCCTTCTTCACGTCCTCGATGATGGCTTCAAACGGGTCGATGTCTTCCTTGTTCACGGGTTTCATGCCCAGCACCACGTCGCCATACATCTGCACGAAGCGGCGGTAAGAATCCCAGGCGAAGCGCGGGTTGCCGGTCTTGCGGGCCAGTCCCTCCACCACCTCGTCGTTCAGTCCCAGGTTCAGGATGGTATCCATCATTCCCGGCATGGACGCTCTGGCACCCGAACGTACGGAAACGAGCAACGGGTTTTCCACATCGCCGAATTTCGACTTCATCAAAGTTTCCACTCCCTTGATGGATTTCTCCACGTCGTCTTTCAGCAGGGCAACCACATCGTCTTTTCCTTTCTCAAAATATTCGTTGCAGACCTCCGTGGTGATGGTAAATCCCGGAGGTACAGGTACACCAATCAGATTCATTTCGGCCAGGTTTGCCCCCTTTCCACCCAGCAAGTTTCTCATGTCAGCTTTTCCTTCGGCATGTCCGTTCCCGAAGGTGTAGACTCTTTTCTTTTCCATGTTTTCTTATTTGATAAGGTTGAATAATGTTTTTCCGTTGGTTAACGATTGTGTTTTTCGTTGGTCAACAGCCGCAAATCTATACATATTTTATTGAATCCCAAATTTTGTGAAGATATTTTTCGACATATTTTGCAACATAGACTTAGCAAAATCAACTTCTTTCCAAAACATAGCAGAATGTCAGGAAAAATGTATAAATTTGCTCCCAAATTGGTTTTATTGAAAAAAAACGTGGCAAGAAAGAAAAAAGAACTTCCCTTATTGGAGAAGGTAACGATAACAGATGTAGCCGCAGAAGGCAAAGCCGTGGCTAAAGTGAATGAACTGGTAGTGTTTGTCCCGTATGTAGTGCCGGGCGATGTAGTCGATTTACAGGTGAAACGCAAGAAGAACCATTACGCCGAAGCGGTGGCTGTAAAGTTCTATGAAAAATCGCCCCTGCGTGTGGAGCCGTTCTGCAGCCATTTCGGCGTGTGCGGAGGATGCAAATGGCAGTGTCTGTCGTACGAAGAGCAGCTCAAGTACAAGCAGAAACAAGTGTTCGACAACCTGACCCGCATCGGGAAGGTGGAACTTCCGGAATTCCGTCCCATCCTGGGTTCAGAAAAGACCCGTTTCTACCGCAACAAGCTGGAGTTTACGTTCTCCAACAAGCGCTGGCTCACCGAAGAGGAGGTGAAGCAGGACGTGAAGTACGACCAGATGAACGCGGTGGGATTCCACATTCCGGGAGCATTCGACAAGGTACTGGCCATCGACAAATGCTGGCTGCAGGACGACATCTCCAACCAGATTCGCAACGCGATGCGCGACTATGCCTACGCCCACAATTTCCCGTTCTTCGACCTGCGCTCGCAGGAAGGCTTGCTGCGTAACATCATGATCCGTACCTCGTCTACGGGCGAACTGATGGTGGTATTGCAGTGCAAGGTGACGAACGACGACGACCGCCGCAAGATGGAGGAAATCCTGCAGTTCATGGCCGACCAGTTCCCGCAGATTACTTCGCTGATGTATGTCATCAACAACAAGTGCAACGATACCATCGGTGACCTCGACGTGGAAGTGTTCAAAGGCAACGACCACATCTTCGAGGAGATGGAGGGACTGCGTTTCAAGGTGGGACCGAAATCGTTTTACCAGACCAATTCAGAACAAGCATATAATTTATATAAAGTAGCGCGCGAGTTTGCTGAACTCACGGGCAACGAACTGGTGTACGACCTCTACACAGGTACGGGTACCATTGCCAACTTCGTGGCACGGCAGGCACGCAAGGTGGTGGGCATCGAGTATGTGCCCGAAGCCATCGAGGATGCCAAGGTGAACTCAGCTCTGAACGGCATCGACAACACGCTGTTTTATGCGGGCGACATGAAGGACATCCTCACCAACGACTTCATCGCGGAACACGGACGTCCGGATGTCATCATCACCGACCCTCCCCGCGCGGGCATGCACAACGACGTCATCGACGTGATTCTGGCCGCCGAGCCGAAGCGTATCGTCTACGTAAGCTGCAACCCAGCCACACAGGCACGCGACCTCCAACTGCTCGACGGCAAATATAAGGTAACCGCCGTACAGCCGGTCGACATGTTCCCCCACACGCACCACGTGGAGAATGTGGTACGCTTGGACCGCCGTTGAACGCACAGTATTTACCCAACTGATAACTAACCCAAGATTACGATACACAAAGTGGCAAGAAGAAATACAAACGGCCGGCGTCCCCTTCCGCGGGCTGCCGCCAGATATACGGTCTATCCGGTCACCGAACCGGCGGAACTGATGGAGTTCCTCATAAAGAAGATGGCAGGCATCAGCCGCACACGTGTGAAGGCTTTGCTGACCAACCGCGTGGTTATGGTGGACAACAACATCCAGACGCAGTACAACTATCCCCTCAAGCCGGGCATGAAAGTGCAGGTGAGCCGGGAAAAGCATAACCACGAATTCCGTCATCCGATGCTGAAGATTCTCTACGAAGATGCGTACCTCATCGTGGTGGAGAAGAAAGAGGGACTGCTCTCCGTGGCTACCGACCACCAGAAGGAACGTACCGCACAGCATATCCTCAATGAGTATGTGAAGCGGGAACACCGCAACAACCGCATCTTCGTGGTACACCGCCTCGACCGTGAGACCTCGGGCATCATGATGTATGCCAAGGACGAAAAGACACAGCACACGCTCCGCGACAACTGGCACGACATCGTGTACGACCGCCGCTACGTGGCCATCGTCATGGGCGACATGGAGAAAGACCAGGGCATGGTACGCTCCTGGCTCACCGACCGCAAGCTGTATGTCAGTTCCTCGCCGGTGGACGACGGGGGAAAACTCTCCATCACGCACTACCGCACCATCAAACGGGCCAATGGCTACTCGCTCGTGGAACTGCAGCTGGAAACGGGTCGCAAGAACCAGATTCGCGTACACATGCAGACCCTCGGACATCCGATTGTGGGCGACACACGCTACGGCTGTGAGACCGACCCGCTCGGACGGTTGGCGCTTCACGCTTTCAAACTCTGCTTCTACCATCCACTCACGGGCGAACGCATGGAATTTGAAACACCTTACCCAGGTTCGTTCAAAAACCTGATGCTGAGAAAATAAAAACGACATTATGATAAAAAATCTGATTTTCGATTTTGGAGGGGTAATTGCCCCTATCAGCCGCGAAAAAGCCGTAGAGGCCTTTATCCGACTGGGACTGGCGGATGCTGACCAACGCCTGGACAAATATCACCAGACGGGTATCTTCCAAGAGCTGGAGGAAGGAAAGATTACAGCGGACGAATTTCAAACAAAACTGGGAGAACTGTGCGGACGTACACTTACATGGGAAGAAACCCGAGAGGCATGGATGGGTTTCTTTACGGGACTGGACGAACGTCTGCTTGACTGCCTTAAGGAACTGCGTAAACGCTATAAGCTATTCGTGCTGAGCAATACCAATCCTTACGTGATGGATTGGGCATGCAGTCCTGAATTTTCATCGAAAGGAAAACCGCTGACGGATTTCTTCGACAAGCTTTATTTGTCGTACCAGATTGGAATAACAAAACCTGACCGGCGGATTTTTGACTTTCTGATAGCTGATGCCGGCATCGACCCGACAGAATCGCTCTTCGTAGACGATGGTGCTGGAAACGTGCAGGCAGCTCATGCACTGGGATTCCAGACGTATTGCCCGCATAACGGTGAAGACTGGCGCGATGCACTGACCGTGCTGCTCCAAAAGGCCTGACCGGTGAAAATAAAAAAATACCTCGCTGCCCTGCATCGTGCTTCCCTCACGGTGTGGGGCTTCTTTTTGTACCGATATCCCTACTTCCAATAGGGAAATTCCTTGGGAAGAATAGGAAAAATCATTCGTCTATATACTTTTCCCCATGTATCTTTGCCTTATCAAGAAAACCAAAACACAAAGAATTATGAAAACAAAGGCACGAAAATTCATGTATATAGCGATGCTGTTGCTCGTCACACTCGCTCTCCCCTCATGTGAGGTAGATTTGTCACTGGGTAATCATACTTTGGAATACCGTGAACGTACGGCTTACCTTTGCAGTTCTGACTGGCAGGATGACTGGTACGACGACTACGGATACCACCGCTTCCAGGTGCTGCGCTTCTATGCCGACGGCACGGGCGAAGACTATCTCCGCGTACAAGATGCCTACGGACGGTGGGATGAATACCGCTACACCTTCGTGTGGGACTGGTACGACGCGTTCTACACCAGCATCCGGCTGAACTATGGCGGTGGCGATTATTCCTATATGGACCACATTCAACTTGGAAACGGACGTCTGGAATGCCAACTAGATGGAGCCTGGGTTAGTTTCTATAATTATTAAAAAGAGATGAAATAAAAAAAACACGAAAAGAGATGAACAAAGTGACAACCAGTTTGTTATATAATTAAAAGACCGAGCATTTTCATGTTTTCTTTTTAAGATAATTAATTTTTTAGTTTATTCGTTCAAAAAAAAACGTATCCTGCCAAAAGGCAGTGATACGTTTTTTTATGCATTGCAAGAACCCAACCGTGTCAGGCCATTGTCCCACCCACGATATCCAGCAGTTCATTGGTAATAGCCTGCTGGCGGCTCTTGTTGTAAATCAAGGTCAGTTCCTGTATCAAGTCGTTTGCATTATCCGTAGCAATCTGCATAGCCATTGTACGGGCAGCATGTTCTGAAGCTGTAGAGTCCAACAGCACGGTGTAAATCTTCAAACGAAGCACCTTCGGCAAGAGCTCCTGCATCACCTGTTCCGGTGAGGGTTCGATGATGTAGTCGGCCTGCATTTCGTCGGCAGCCCCTTCCGTATCGTCCACCTTCGCTGCATTCAGTTCCAGCGGGAGATACGTCTCGCGGGTCAGAATCTGCGAAGAAGTCGACTTGAAGTGGTTATACAGCAGCTCCACCTGCTGGATTTCACCGGCGGCAAACCGTTTCATCAGGTCGGCGGCCAAATCGGCAGCTTCCTTGTAATTGGGTTTTCCACTCATGTGCTGATAATCGCCAGCTGAAACCACGCCTTCCATCTTCTTTACCGCGTCGGCTACCTTTCGGCCTACCGGGTAAATCAGAATGTTTTCGCGGCCTACTTGCCGGCCATACTCTTCTACTACCTCATTCAAATGACGAATCACGTTCACGTTGAATCCACCACATAAGCTGCTATTGGATGCAAACACGACAACGGCCACTTTCTTCACCTCACGCTTCACTGCAAAAGGCGACTCCACGGTGAGCCCCGCATCCAGAAAATGATCGAGCATGCGATGCAACCGGCGCTCGTAAGGAAGCATGTTTTCAATGGCCTCCTGCGCCTTGTGCAGTTTAGACGAGGCCACCATCTTCATCGCTGAGGTAATCTTCAGCGTGCCGTTGATTGAGTTGATTCTTCCTTTAACTTCTTTCAGTGATGCCATGAGAATTATGCTTTAAATTGTCTGGCAGTTTCTGCCGCTACTTTTTCGATAATGGCTGTAATGTCGTCGTTGATCTTTCCAGCTGCCAGCACGTCGAGTACGTCGGCCTGATGGTTCGCACGCAGGGTCGTAAGGAAAGCATCCTGGAATGCACGTACCTTAGCGATAGGGATGTCACGCATCAAGCTGTGCGTACCACAATACAGGATAGCCACCTGCTCGCCCACCGGCATCGGTGAGTACTGCGGCTGAATCAGCAACTGGTTGTTCTTACGTCCGCGGTCGATGGCCATGGCTGTGACAGGGTCCATGTCGCTGCTGAACTTGGAGAAAGCTTCCAGTTCACGATACTGAGCCTGGTCGATTTTCAGCGTACCGGCCACTTTCTTCATACTCTTGATTTGTGCGCTACCACCTACACGGGATACAGAGATACCTACGTTGATGGCCGGACGGAAACCTTGGTTGAACAAGTCAGTTTCCAGGAAGATCTGACCATCGGTAATAGAAATCACGTTGGTCGGGATATAGGCAGACACGTCGCCGGCCTGCGTCTCGATAATCGGGAGGGCAGTCAGTGAACCGCCGGCCTTCACCTTGCCTTTCAGGCTAGCAGGCAGGTCGTTCATCTGCTCAGCCACTTCCTGCTGGCTGATAATCTTGGCTGCACGTTCCAACAGACGAGAGTGCAGATAGAAGATATCACCCGGATAAGCCTCACGTCCGGACGGACGACGCAGAATCAAAGACACCTCACGGTAAGCCACGGCCTGTTTTGACAGGTCATCATAGACCACAAGGGCATGACGGCCGGTATCACGGAAGTACTCACCGATGGCGGCACCCGCAAACGGAGCGAAATACTGCATAGCAGCCGGGTCGGAAGCCGTGGCAGCCACCACGATGGTATAGTCCATGGCACCCTTTTCACGCAGGGCGTTCACGATGCTGGCCACCGTAGAACCTTTCTGACCGATGGCCACATAGATACAGTACACCGGATTTCCGGCTTCAAAGTTCGCACGTTGGTTGATGATGGTATCGATGGCGATGGCGGTCTTACCCGTCTGACGGTCGCCGATAATCAACTCACGCTGTCCGCGACCGATAGGAATCATCGCATCGATGGCCTTCAGACCCGTCTGCAACGGTTCGGTTACCGGCTGACGGAAGATAACTCCCGGCGCCTTGCGCTCCAGCGGCATTTCGCAGAGCTCGCCGCCAATCTCACCGCGTCCGTCCAAAGGCACGCCCAGAGGGTCGATGACACGTCCCAGCATGGATTCGCCCACGTTGATGGAAGCGATATGCTTGGTACGCTTTACAATCATCCCCTCCTTAATCTGGTCGGTCGGACCCAGGAGCACGGCTCCCACATTGTCCTCCTCCAGATTCATCACCGTTCCCATGATACCGTTTTCAAACTGCAGCAACTCGTTGGCTTCCGCATTACGCAGACCGTAAATACGTGCCACACCATCGCTCACCTGAAGTACGGTACCTACTTCGTCGAATTTCAGCGAGTTGTCAATCCCCTTCAACTGTTGGAGCAACACCTCGGAAACTTCGCTGGGTTTTATTGTATTTTCTGGCATAGTTCTTTTTAATTAATAATTAATAATGAACAATTAAAAATGAATAGCGAACAATTGAAACCGTTTTTCATTATTCATTTTTCATTATTCATTGTTTACACTATTCTTCTGTTCTTCGCGATAAACTGCTGTTTCACGCGCTTCAGCTGATTGGCCACACTGGCATCCAGCCGGTAGCCCGCCAGTTCGATGACATACCCTCCAATCAGGTTCTTGTCCACCTTTTCTTCGAGAATCACCTTTCCGTGCGTACGTTCCGCAGCCAGTTTCTGCAAGTGTTCCACCAGTTTGGGCGAGCTTGCAGCGGTCGTCAGCTTACCGATGAGAATGTTTTTGTCCTCCTGATAAAGGTCGATGTACGACCACGTCATGAACTGCAAGAACTTTTCCCGTCTCTCCTCCAGCACCAGATTAAAGAAACGTGTCAGCACCTTGCTCACCGTCTTTCCACCCGACGCCTCGCAGAGCAGCTCCACTTTCTTGCTTTTCTCCAGCACAGGATTCTCAATGGCGTGGCGCAGGCCGGGCACCTCCACAAAGTGTGCGGCCAGTGTTCTCACCTCCTCATACACCTTGTCTTCCTGTCCCTCTTCCTTTGCATACGCCAGCAGCGCCTTCGCGAAACGCCTCGAAACGACTCCTGTATTCATAACTCATTTATTTTTTAGAAGATTCAATCATTTCATCCAGCAGACGGTCAATCAGCGCGGCCTGTTCCTTCTCGTCGGCCAGTTTGCTGCGCATGATTTTTTCCGCAATGCCCACCGACAGCACAGCTACCTGACGGCGGATGTCACGGATGGCACTTTCCTTTTCCGTTTCAATCTGCTTCTTCATCTCCTCCATCAGGCGGTTTCCTTCACTGAAGGCCTTCTCCTGAGCGTCCTTGATGATACGGTCGCGTGTAGCCGCTGCCTCACTCAATATGCGGCTCTGCTCCTCGTGAGCCTGTGTCAGGATTTTCTCTCCTTCCACCTTCACGTTCGCCAGCTGTTCGTTGGCTTCGCGAGCTGCCTTGAGCGAGTTGTCAATGTATGCTTTCCGGTCCTCCACCGTCTTGATGATTACCGGGAAGCCGTATTTCGCCAAAATGAAGAACACGACTCCGAAGGTGATAATCATCCAGAACAGCAGCCCCGGGTCCGGAGTTAATAATCCCATAATTTACTGTTTTATTTATTACAAGAACAATGTCAACAAACAAACCACGATAGCAATCAGGGCCACACCTTCTACCAGGGCGGCAGCGATGATCATGTTCATACGCAAGTCGCCTGAAGCTTCCGGCTGACGGGCCATTGCCTCCATTGCCGAGCCACCAATCTTACCGATACCGATACCGGCACCCAAAACTGCAATACCTGCACCGATAGCGGCGCCCAATTTACTAATACCTACACCTGCAGCTGCCTGCAATAAAACTGACAATAACATAATTTTCTTGTTTTAAAAGGTTATACTTTAATTTTCTTTGAATCGATTATTTCTTGGCATGCTCTTTCACCTGTGACAAGCCGATAAACACGGCCGACAACATTGTGAACACGTATGCCTGGATGAATGCCACCAGAAGTTCCAGCGCATCCATGAATATGCCGAATGCCACAGCCACCACTGTCATCGAACCGTTGATTACCGGCCCTGACTTCACCGTGATGAAGATAATGGCAATCAGACTCAGCACTGCCGCATGTCCTGCCATGATGTTGGCAAACAAACGGATCATCAGTGCGAACGGCTTGGTAAAGATACCGAAGAATTCAATCAACGGCATCATAGGTACCGGCGCCTTCAGCCATGTGGGCACATCGGGCCAGAAGATTTCCTTCCAGTAAGCCTTCGTACCGTACACGTTGGTCAGCACGAACGTACACAAGGCCAGCACCATCGTAATGGCGATATTACCCGTCACGTTGGCTCCCCCAGGGAAAATCGGAATCAATCCCATCAGGTTGTTGGCCAGCACGAAGAAGAAAGCGGTGAGCAGATAAGGTGCGTAGCGGCGGTAGTTCTCGCCTACACAGCCCTTTATCACGTCGTTGTAAATCGACATCACCGTGGCTTCAATCATGCCGACACCCCCTTTGGGTGCTCCGTCTTCCAGCGGATGTTTCTTGTACCAGCGCACGCAGCTCATCATGATGACCAGCAGCACCGCACTGTTGATAAACAAGCCCAGCACATTCTTCGTAATGGAGATGTCCAGCGGACGCACCTCCTCGCCGGCCGCGTTCCGTTCCACGATTTTGCCGTCGTAGCTGCCGCCCTTGGCCACGTAGAGACCCTCATAAGGACCTTCCTCCAGCCGGGCAGACGAGAACACGTGCCAGCCTGTACTGCTTTTCACGATGACGGGCAGCGGGATGCGTACCTCCGTGTTGCCGAAAGTCGCGATGTGCCACTCGTAGGCATCGCCGATGTGTCCGAACACCAGTTCATTCACGTCCACGTCGCCCTCAGCGGCCTGCGCCTTCACCGTGGCGGCCGGAACCACCATCAGCAGTAACAGCGTAATCACTATGTACCGTATTTTTTTCATCATTTGTTTTTTGTCTTAATTTGAGTTTCGCTTCAAAAAGAAGGAAAAAACGGGTTTCGAATATCAGAAACGCAAAGTAAAAGAAGATGAAGGTCACCATGAAGGCCACCACTTCATGTTCAATCACAAATCCGTAGAATATCAGCACCAGTGCGCTCAGGATGAATTTCAGCGCCTTGCACACCAGATAAGTCATTGCAATCTTCTCGATACCCAGACGGTAATTGAACGCGAACATTTCTATGTAAAAGAGGCCGAAAAGATAAAAGAATATCGGAATGGCAGGAAACCACAGGAAATGCCTGTCGGGGATGAACAAATGATACACCACAGCGACAAGCGCTGTCAGTATAATTCCTATCACGGTCAATTCTTTCACAAATTTTTTCTTTACGGTCAACAAAAACATAGTATCGTGCGGTTTTTCATTCGGAAAGCCGCCAAAAACATATTCGGTTCAACGTCCGCCCCACTCTTCTCAGAGTTCGGCACAGACTGAAATCTGATTGTTTTTGACTTCCACGAACCCGCCTTTGATTTGCAGCGAGTGCGTTTCCTTTCCGGCCACGTATTTCACTTCCCCTGCCGCGAGCGTGGAAATCAGCGGGGCATGGTCGGCCATGACCTGGAATTTTCCAGCACCTCCCGGAAAGGTCACCAAGCTCACTTTTCCTTCGTAAACCAGGCGTTCGGGTGAAACGATAACCAGATGAAGTTCTTTCATATTAAGCTATCAGCTTTTAACTTTTAACTTTTAATTATTAACTCTTCGCAGCTTCCAGCAACTTCTTACCCTTCTCAATGGCATCCTCAATGGTACCCACGTTCAGGAAGGCCTGTTCCGGCAGATAGTCCACCTCGCCGTCCAAAATCATCTTGAATCCCTTGATGGTATCTTCGATAGAGACCATCACTCCCGGCACACCGGTAAACTGTTCGGCCACGGCAAACGGCTGTGACAGGAATCGCTGTACACGGCGGGCACGGTTCACGGTCAGACGGTCTTCGTCCGAGAGTTCATCCATACCCAGGATGGAGATGATATCCTGAAGTTCCTTGTTACGCTGCAGAATCTGTTTCACGCGCTGAGCGGTTTCGTAGTGCTCCTTGCCCACAATCAGCGGGTCGAGGATACGCGACGTAGAGTCCAGCGGGTCCACAGCCGGATAGATACCCAGCTCGGTAATCTTACGGCTCAACACCGTAGTGGCGTCAAGGTGCGTAAAGGTCGTAGCCGGAGCAGGGTCGGTCAAGTCATCGGCAGGCACATATACTGCCTGAACAGAAGTGATAGAGCCGTTCTTCGTAGAAGTGATTCGTTCCTGCATCTGTCCCATTTCCGTAGCCAACGTCGGCTGGTAACCTACGGCAGACGGCATACGTCCCAGCAAGGCAGAAACCTCAGAACCGGCCTGCGTAAAACGGAAGATGTTGTCGATGAAGAACAAGATATCACGCGGACCGTTCTCACCAGTCTGACGGTCACGGAAAGATTCTGCCAGCGTCAACCCGGAAAGTGCCACTGACTGACGGGCACCAGGAGGCTCGTTCATCTGTCCGAACACCATAGCAACCTGTGATTTTTCCACTTCCTTGTAATCCACCTTCGAAAGATCCCAGTTACCTTCTTCCATACTCTTAAGAAAGTCATCACCGTAGCGGATTACGCCAGATTCAATCATTTCTCTCAACAGGTCGTTACCTTCACGGGTACGCTCACCCACTCCTGCAAACACAGAGAAACCATTGTGTTTCTTGGCAATGTTGTTGATTAACTCTTTGATGAGCACGGTTTTTCCAACGCCCGCCCCACCAAACAGACCGATTTTACCACCTTTCAGATAAGGTTCCAGCAAATCAATTACCTTGATACCGGTAAACAATACTTCCTGGGTGGTGGCCAGGTCTTCGAATTTCGGAGGTTCACGGTGAATGGGGAATCCGTCTTTCTTGTCCAGACTCTTCATTCCGTCAATGGTGTCACCCACCACGTTCATCACACGGCCCTTGATTTGGTTACCGATAGGCATCGTAATCGGATGACCCGTAGGAACGACTTCCATTCCGCGCTTCAATCCGTCCGTGCTATCCATGGCCACGCAACGTACCGTGTCTTCACCGATGTGCTGCTGTACTTCAATCACCAGCGTACGACCGTCATTACGGGCGATCGTCATGGCATCGTGGATTTTCGGCAAGGCGTGTTCCACGTCTTGTCCTTCTTCGAACTTGAAGTACACATCGACCACCGGACCGATTACCTGCGAAATGTGTCCAACGATTTTTGACATAAGCTATTATTTTAATTAAAAATGAATCTTCTTGGTCTCTCTTCTTCCAAACGTCCCGGGTGTTTGTCAAAAGTTTGACCATTTATGTAACGCAAATTTACAGAATAAACTCGCATAGGTGTAACTCCATGTAACATTTTTTAGACTGATTCCCCTAATAATAGACATAAATCAAGGGATATCGGACAGAGCGTTTTACACTCGTTCACACAGCTACAAAACATTAAACACTTATTCACACGGAAATCGTACGTGTGTGCGGTCACACTTAGGGCATAAAATGCAAAAAAGCCGCAAAATGCGGCTTCTTCCTGTCTATCGGATTCCTTATACCCGTTCAAAAGTATAATTTCCTTCCTCCGTATACATTTCCGACTCAAACGTACAAGTATAAGTGGCCTGTATCTTGTCGTCCGCATAAGAAAGAATTACAACCCGGATATTTCTTCCTCTGCTGTCCGAAAGTTCCAGCACTCCCTTTTTCAAAGTCCAGTCAAATGACTCTCCCCGAAAGGCAGCCGTGGCATCTTCTTTCACTGAAAGAGTCTGACCCAAATGGTCATTACGTCCGGAATCTTCTTCCGAATTAGTCCAATCATTCGCCGTCACTTTCTATGTACCAATAATCTCACTCTGCGATACTTCTACCCCTGTAGGGTCATCCTCTGTACTACAGCCAGCCATTCCTAGAGTCATCAGCAACAAGCTTAAAATAAGCCATACGTTCTTTAATTTCTTCATGTGTTACTTGTTTTTATAAATAATTGTTTTTGATAGATAATAGATAAAATAAATATATACTTTTACTTTTTCACCCGGATAGAATCTACCTTGCGCCGTACGGCCAGTACATTCAGCACGGACACGACCAAAAAGAGTATCCCTGCTGTCAGCAGAGCCGGCCACAAACTGCCTTTCTGCAAATCGGGTACCATCCGACGCAACATATCCATATATCCCCCGCGAACCATATACAGCACCAATATTCCAATGACAGCTACTGCAGCATTCAAGGCTACAGTAAGCACCTGATAGGGACGAGCAACCGCCGCCGAGCTAAAGCCAATGAGCAATAAATTTTCCATTTTTTTTGTATTCTTCTGTAACAGCAGATAAATGCTCAACATCAACAGATAGAATGACAGCACACTGATTATCAGGCCAACCGAAAGGACAATGCCAACTATCATCTTCAAGAACCAAGTTGTTTTTCCTGCATCCAGTTTATCGCCTTCCGTGTCATATCCTTTATCCTTAAAATATTTTGCTATGCGATCGTCGGCCGGATTGTCAACTTCCACAATCAGTCGCGAAGGTGCGTTCTCTTCTCCCTTCCCAAAAGTCACATTGGCCCAGTCCATAAAAGCCTGAGGCACCAAAATGGTATTCAACCGATTCGAGAAACCTACAATACGTCCTTTCATTTGTTCCGTACGCCCCTGTCCGCTCAAGCGGATATCCAGTGTCATCATCCCCATCACTCCTTCTGAAAGTTGCGGAAGATTACGGCTCTGTGCAAAACCGAAATTATATAAATTCAAGTAATTGCGTGGAATGATAATCGGAATTTCGTCCTGTCCCTCACGGTATGTCCAGCCTTCCAGCCGTACATCGACAAACTCATCGGGCACCGACTCAAAAAACATGGCTGTAGAAAGTTGCATACCTGCCATGCCCATGCCCGCCGACACCTCAAACTGAGCCGGTGTGAAAGCACCCGTTTTCTTAGCAAACGGCTGTTCCTGCATCTCAGCAATATCCGTTTTCGAAAAGGTAGCCCCCTTGCTCACCAAGCTGCCCAATGTACTTACCTTTTTGCTGACAATCACATAATCTTTTTTCATGAAACTATCGCCCTGCGTAAAAACCGGCAACACATCCTTATAGAATTGTACACTCAACAACACTATGACCATGCCACACAAGTTAGCTAGAAAAAATCCCACCAACTGCGCCACGCTGATATGCTGTCTCAATAATTTCCAAATCATTATTCTTCTTATTTAATAACTTACAAACACAACACCTTGTCATACTCCAACGGCAAATGTTTACCGATAGAAGTCACAATCACTCCTGCTCCCTGACGAGTAGCCTCCTCTTTCAAAATACGAGCCATGATTTGTCCGTTGCCATCATCCAAATGACTTACCGGTTCATCCAGAAAGAAAAAGTCGGCCGGCTGACACAAGCATCTCACGAAAGCCACACGCTGCTGTTGTCCGTACGACATCTTGCCTACTTTTACATCCCACTTGTCGGCAATACCCAGTTGTTCGAACCAATCTTTCACTTGCTGTTTGCGACAGAATCCTGTCAAACCATTCTTCAACTGTACATTCTCCCAAGCTGTCAACTCTCCAAAAAGCCGCAGTTCCTGAAACAACATGCTCAACGCACGTTTACGGATAGAAGTCCACTGCTTTACCGTCAATTTACGCACATTCTCTCCATCAAACGTAATAATTCCTTGGTAATCGGTGCGATAGCCATAAATAAAACTGCACAATGATGATTTCCCTGTACCTGAGGCAGCTTCAATCAAGTACATTTTTCCTTTTTGAAAAGCCACCTGCCGGTGCCATACGTCGGACACGATACCGTCTCGTCCGGCGAAGACTTCCGGCAAGGTTTGCTGTAATTCGATTGTATTCATTTATTTAGCCAGTAAAAATAACTGTTTCAACACATTTTCTTTATGATCTTTCATCTGCAATACCATACGTACCTTCGTCGGTTCTTTTGCTTCAATTGTCAAAAAATCCAGCATACCCACGTAAGGCAACTGCGGAAGTGCGGCAGACAACGCCTGAAAATTCAGATTCAAATAAAAGCGCTTGCCTTTCACATCCTTGGCCCAGCTACAGTCATCCAATGTCAATCCTTTCACGTCACTGTCAATCAGATTCTCACGGTTGGTCAGGTAGAAACGCTTGTCTTTCACACCGAGCCAAAGCGAAACCGGTCCACGTCCCATGCCCATCATCGAACCATCCACAGCGACAAACTGATAAGCATTCTTTCCTTTGTCCAGCAGACGCATCTGCCCATTGGTCATAGCCAGCAATGGCTTCAAATCCTCAAACGTACGCATGAAGCCACTATCCGTTACATCGGCATACAAAATAAATCCAGGTGAAAGCGACATTTCCGGCATAGCCAACGCCATATCTCCCTTCATGGCCTTGAAGATAGCCTCAAAATCAAGCGGCATCATCGAATTATCCAGTTCCTGGCGTACCGTCGGATTCTCACGCAACAGGTTGTAGGCCTTTTCTCCGTCTACATTAATCCCCATCCAAGCGACCGAATTGGCCGGGAAATGCTTCAAGTATGAACCTTTCAAAGGTTTCATCACATCAGCCTGCTTCTCCAGCAACTCTTTATACACCTTGTTATCGGTCATTGTTTCTACTTCCAACACCGCTTTTCCTTCCAGAAAATCCAACGTGGAAAAAGTCTTTAAATCCTGTAACTTCAAATCAGCCGGCAAGCCCATAGTAGCCATGGTCAGATATTCCTTTGGAAGGATATTCAATGAAGTTACCATAGCAATGTCCTCGTCGGCATCTTCCAGTTTCTTGAAATCTGGTGTACCTGAATAACCTTCTTCATTCTTCTGACGAAGCCACATGGAAGCCTGGTGCTGTAAGTCTTTGGGGGTTCCGTTGTGTGCAACCAACAAAAAAGCATCATCCGTCCATGCCATCAGTCCACCGCCACCTATGGTCCAACGACAGCCATCTCCATCGGCAGGAGCCTCACATGCCTGCTGCTCATGAAGCACTGCAATCAAGTCTTCCAGTTTATCTTTATCTGACACCCGTATCAATGCCCCTCCCATTTCTGTTTGCGGAGTAGCAAAAAAGAACACCCGGTCGGTCAGCCGCAATCCACTTTCCTCCGGGTCTTCCATTATTTTATCTATTAAAGCATCTGCACGCCCCTTAAGATTCGTTTTCAGCATCTGCTCTACCGACTTCCGTGTCTGCTCATCAAGCGCACACTTCCGCACCATTCCATTCACATCAAGCGAAATCACCATAGCCGCATCTTTCGGCAATGCGTTCGTGTACGTATTACCGCCACTACAAGAAGCCAGCATGCACGCCATACCCAGCGCCAAGCCTCCTAACAAATTCAATGTTTTCATAATCTCATCATTTAAAAGTTTCACAAATATTACTTGCAATGTGTCAAATTCATCAAATGAACTGCTACCAGTGCCGCAGTCTCTGTGCGCAAACGCGATTTACCCAAACTGACAGGTTGAAATCCCTTTTCCATTGCCAGTGTCACCTCCTCCGGGCTGAAATCTCCTTCCGGGCCAACTAATATTACAGCATCCTCATCAGGGTGTAACACGTCCCTCAACAACGGTTTTTCTCCTTCGTAACAGTGGGCAATAAACTTCTGTCCCGAAAAATCACGCTCCATGAACTTACGAAAATCCGTCATCTCATTCACCACTGGCTTGCGGGCCTTGAGCGATTGTTTTACCGCCGAAACTACAATTTTCTCTATACGATCCGTCTTTATGACTTTGCGTTCCGAAAAACGACAGTTCAGAAACGTAAGCTCATCAAATCCGATTTCAGTAGCTTTCTCTGCCAGCCACTCCATCCGATCCATGTTTTTGGTAGGGGCCAATGCCAGATGCAAATGTCCACCCCAAAAAGGTTCCTGTTCTGTTTTTGAAACGATTTTCACCATACAGCGCTTCTGGGTAGCAGCTGCGATAACCGCCTGATAGAAGAAACCTCTTCCGTCAGTCAGCATCACCTCATCACCAATCCCTAAACGTAACACCCGCAAACAATGTCCCGCTTCTTCTTCCGGCAATTCCTGTGTATTGGCTATATCAGGAGTATAAAATACATGCATAATTATAGATTATTTTTTCTATTTTCTTTCTTTTGTTCCATTATTTTTCTCACAGCCTCCGCATATTCGTATTTCTCATGACGAATCGCAATATCCATTTCTCTCTGAAGATCCTCTACCGGCATTATATGCAATAATTCCAATTTCAGATCTGCCCCATATTTTTCTGTCGACTCCAATGGCTGTTGTTGAGCAGACAGAAGTCCCTCCTTTGCATATAAAGGGACATCTGCCAATAAAGTAAGTATTAATGCATCCACCAGCCGTAAATCCAATGCAAATTCATGGCCATCGGCTTTCTGTACATACAATTTTGCCTTCATCTCAAAATTTTCGCACGAATACAACACAGCACCTTCGACTTCTGCTCCCAACAAATAAAAAGTTTTCATCATCTGAAAAGGCAGTGCCAATCTGTCGGCCCTCCGTTTGCCCATGGCCATCCACAGCAAATTTCCTTCTTCGGCCGTCACCACTTCCATTATGAGTCGCTTCTGCGGTCCCTCTTCTTCCAGCACCAACTTCATTGTATTCAGCGACATCATTAACTGCTCCGCCTTTTCTGTTTTATCAATCAAGTCATTAAAAGCCAGATCTTCTACAGTTTTTCTCATATCCATAGCTGTAGCCAGATCCTTAACCAGCATCTTAACTAAATCTTTTGAAACGTCCATACAGCCAATGGATTAAACACATTTCTTTAATTATGTTGTATGTTTATATTTAAAAACCAAAGCAAAAGCTACCGCTACAACCAATGCATAAATAGAAAAGATGAACCAGGCATGGCTCCATCCCTCCACCTGAGGAGCTGTCGAATTAAAATCCACAAAGCGATTCACTACCGCCTGTGCACTTAAGGTACCTACCGTAGCCCCAATTCCGTTGGTCATAATGATAAAAAGGCCTTGTGCACTAGAACGAATCGACAAGTCTGTCTCCTTATCCACAAACAACGAACCTGAGACATTGAAGAAATCGAATGCCACACCATATACCAACATGGAAAGGACAAACATCCAAACTCCGTCGCCGGGATCACCCAAACCAAACAAGCCAAACCGAAGTACCCAAGCTATCATGGCAATCAACATTACCCGTTTGATACCGAAACGTCCCAAGAAAAAAGGAATAAGCAAAATACAACACGTTTCACTCACCTGAGACAACGAAATCAACAGATTGGCATGCTGTACACCAAACGTATTCGCATATTCAGGGATGGCACTAAAACTGGTAATAAACGGGTTTGCAAAACCATTCGTAATCTGCAGTGAGACACCCAACAGCATAGAAAAGATAAAAAATATTGCCATTTTACGGTCCTTAAAAAGCAGAAAAGCCTTCAATCCCAAAGCTTCAACCAAAGATTTATGTCCACCGTTTCCACGACTTACCGGACACTCCGGAAGTGTACAAGAATATATAGCTAGTACTACTCCCCAAGCTGCACAAGTGAAAAACTGCATGTAGTTGGCCTGAAAGCCCATTAAATCGACCAGCCACATAGAACAAATAAAGCCGATTGTCCCAAACGTACGGATGGGAGGAAAAGCCTTAATTGTGTCCAGACCAGCCTTGTCAAGAGCAGTATAGGCTACTGAATTTGACAAAGCCAAAGTCGGCATATAAAAAGCAACACTCACAGAATAAAAGGCAAATAAAGCCGGGAATTCCACCTGTGCTCCCATTGTCATGCCATAATAGCCTGCCCCCGCCATAAACAAGGCAGCCAGCAAATGACTCAATCCCAGCAATCGCTGAGCCGGAATCCACCTGTCGGCAATAATACCTAATACAGCTGGCATAAACAACGACACAATTCCCTGCATAGCATAAAATATACCTATATGTCCTCCCAGTCCGACGCTAGCCAAATACGTACCCATTGAGGTCAGATACGCTCCCCACACGGCAAACTGCAGGAAGTTCATCACAATCAGTCTTAACTTAATACTCATAATATATTCGATTTAATGGTTATTTCATCATTGTGGCCAATGAAGCCAACATTGTGGCCAACGAAGCAAAAGAAGTAGCATTGGATATTATCGTGGCAAAATTAAACTTCTTCGTCTTGTTAGGTACCACAATCTCACAACCTGGCTCAATTTGCTTCTTTCCGTTTCCTTTCACCTCGGCTACCTGACCATTCATATAAATAATAAATTTCTGATTCTTCTTGGCATTGACAGAATACCCTCCAGCCTGGCTCAGGTAATATTTCACGCTTTTCCCTTTCGCATACGATACTGTATTGGGCATCATGACAGCTCCATTCACCTTTACGGTATTATTATACTCAGGCACCATCAGTACATCTCCTTCGCGCAATACCAAATCTGCATCACTTCCCGGATTGGCCAAAGCAGCCTCCAAGTCTATCCCGACCGTATATGTACTGTCGACCTTTAAACCCAACGTATTGGCCATAGCGGCTCCGATTTCACGACGCATCATCTTCACCACATCCTCCATCCTGCGCAGTTCCTCTTCATTCGCGACCCGACGCAATTTTGCTCCTCGCACGTATGCAAACCGGCTCACTCCTCCAGCTCGTTCTACCAGACTACTCAAACGTTCATTCTTTGTATTCAACGTATAATCACCCTGATACAAAACTTCCCCTTCTATCGTCACATTCAATTGTTCCGCATAACTAGGGCTACGCCGTACAAATACCTGATCATAAGGCTGCAATGTAAAACCAGGTTCTCCATCTACAATAAAGCCATCTTTCAAGCCAAAAGAAAAATTTTGTCCAATAATATCGGGTTCAGTAGTGCTTTTCGAGTTACGGATTCGGCGGGATACATCCACACGCACCGTAGAAGCAGACTCTTTCAGACCTCCTGCCGTAATTACCAAATCTTCCAGGCTCATGTGGTCTGCATAAGTATAACTGCCAGGCCGATTCACCTCACCACTAATCGTGACTTTCCCCATGTCCTGCAAATCATGTATGCTTGGAATGTATAACACATCGTTCTTTTGCAAAGCTATATCAGGCGATGTCCCGGCTAAAATTCCTTCAATATTTACCGGCAAAACCTCCCGTGTCAGATTCTCCCGTTCCCGATAAAGTACGGCACGTGCTGTAAAAGCCTCTCCCAACAATCCATCAGCTTTCTCTACAAGCTGACGCACCGTATTTAGAGATCCGCTTAATTCATATATTCCCGGATGATATACAGCTCCTTTGACCTCCAATCGGTTTTTAAAGCGATTCAGAATAGAATCTACTGTTACCCAGTCTCCATCTTGCAATTTAAAGGTCGAAAAATTCAATTCATCCACAGTAGCCACAGAAAACTCCTTTCCATCCTGCCGCAACACCCTGATACTTTTCTTGTATCCATCAGAAGAGAATCCACCTGCATATTTCAACAAGGTCGCAGCCGACTCACCTTTTTTCATTTCATAAAACATCGGGCGCTTTACCTTTCCTGTAATTTTAACAAGCTCCTCATAGGTAGGTACGATTATCACATCGCCATCCTGTAGATGAATATCATCTTGAATCTGTCCCCTCATGATGTAATCATACACATCCAAATGAGCCACTGTTTTTCCTCCACGCGCCACTTGCACATTACGCAGGCTACCAATATCGCTCACACCTCCTGCTACATAAAGAGCATAAAAGACCGTAGAAAGTGAAGATAAAGAATAAGTACCCGGTGCCATCACCTCTCCCATTACATTCACCTGAATTGTACGAATATTACCCAAAGTAACACGAATATTGTTTCCCGAATCCGCATAAATCTTACTCAATTCCTGTTTTAACAAGCGCCGGGCTTCTTTTATAGTTGTATTATTCAGAAAAACGGGCCCCAAATTGGGGATATTCACATAGCCATCAGGCGAAACAGCAAGCTTCAATGTAGTCTGACTGGCTCCCCAGACATCAACAATCACTTCGTCTCCTGGCCCCAAACGATAATTTTCCGGTGTAGCCATATTCAAGTTAGGCTGGAATGTCAAATTCTCAATATTAAAGATATTGCGTCCGAAGACATCGTTCTCACCCGCAGGTTCCGTCATCAGTCCCCGACGCTTCTCCATACTTTTTTTCATTTCATCCGACCATCGGCTCGCATCCTGAGTACCTGTTGCCTGCGACTGTTCCGAGGTATTTGATTCTTTTCTTACACGACTGACTTTTTCATCCGAATTTGACTTCGACGCTACCTCTGTTTCCGTATCCGATGATACAGAAGAATCCAATGCACCCGAATAAGTAGATTTCAACCGCAACAACTGTTCCTGAGTCGCTCCCTTCGCCAACAACTCCATGGCAATGGTCTGCTGGTCTTTCCCCTCCAAATATGCCTGTTTTGCATATTCTATAATCTGGCTGTCCGTCATCCCACTTTGAGCATACACACTCGCCCCGCCAAGCAGACATAACCACAGCACCAATCTTGCGAACTGTTTTCTCATTCTGTCTATAATTTTATCGTTTTAAGGACAAAGATACATGTTTACGAGATAACCACCAAGTTTACAGCTATCCTAATAAAAAACGATACTATGAAAAATGGAAAAAATCTGTCAAATAAAAAATACGAATCCTTTTTCTAGCTCCTATTATTTATCAAACCAATCGAGATAGGAAATCGCCTGAATTCAAAACATAAATATTGTTAATTCTCCGCAAATATAAACCCTATAAACATGTTACATAACATAAAAGCATTATCTTTGCATCGTGTTTTTCATGGTATTAGATTTAAGGTTAATGAAGATTGGGAGTCTGGGAAGATTCCCTTTTTTTATACTCATTCATTCCATCCAATCATCCGATTTAGAAGTTAAAATATTGCCCAAAAAAAGGACCGCCTCGAGTGAAGCAGTCCTTAACTCTATTTCTATTCTTTATTATTTCAGCTATTGGAAAAATACATCATCGAGGCGTGTATTATTTTCCTCTTCAATCTCCGTCAGTCTGTCTTTACACGGATCAAAATCTCCCGGTATGTCAAAAGTCTCATCCTGCGAATATCCAAGCGTTTTGTCCGCATAAACTTTCTGCATATAAATTCCCCAAATCGGTAAAGCCATGGAAGCGCCTTGTCCATCACGCATGGTATCAAAATGAATATCACGCTCTTCACCACCAACCCAGCATCCAGACACCAATGAAGGAGTAAATCCCATAAACCATCCGTCGGAATTACGATTTGTTGTTCCTGTCTTTCCTCCCATATCAGCCTTAATGCCATACAAACGACGTATACGTCCACCTGTTCCCTCATTAATAACTGCACGCAACATCACAAGCATTTTATAAGAAGTAGATTCACTGACAACTTCATTTACCTGAGGTGTAAAGGTAGCCACCACATTGCCGTCGCTGTCTTCTATACGAGTAACGAAAAGCGGAGCCGTACGAATGCCCTTATTTACAAAAGCAGTATAAGCACTCACCATTTCCCCTACTGAGATCTCACAGGGGCCCAGGCATAAAGACACCGTAGGCTGAATATCCTTATTCAGCACCCCAAAGGAATGTATCAAACGAACCAAATCGTATGGGCTAAGCTTACTCATCAAATAAGCCGAAATCCAGTTATTAGAATTAGCCAACCCCCACTTCAAGGTAACAATTTCCCCATAATGCGATTTAGAACTATTACGAGGCGACCAAGCCTTTCCGTTCTCATCAAAAAGTGTCTGCTCCACATTACGCACTTCATCACAAGGAGAAAAACCGTTTTCCATGGCCAGCGCATACAAATAAGGCTTGATGGTAGAACCTACCTGACGACGTCCCACCATTGCCATGTCATACTGAAAATAATTGTAGTTAGGCCCTCCTACATACGCCTTGACATATCCCGTAATCGGATCCATCGACATAAAACCAGCCCGCAAGAAGTGCTTGTAATACTTTATAGAATCAAGCGGCGTCATAATGGTATCCTTTTCTCCACCCCAAGAGAAGACCGACATTTCATATTTAGTATTGAATGCCTTCATGATTTCCGCTTCTGAACATCCGTCCGCTTTCATAGTCCGATAACGGTCGCTTTGATGTATAGAACGACTCAGAATCTGTTCCACCTCTTCCGGAGTCAACTGATTCGTATAAGGAGCTGTTTTCCGTCCGCTTTTTTCTTTAAAGAAACGTGGCTGCAAATATTTTGCCACATGCTCATAGACAGCTTCTTCCGCATACTGTTGCATCCGGGAATTAATTGTTGTATAAATTTTCAGGCCATCTACATAAAGATTGTAATTGGTACCGTCTTTTTTCTTGTTTTTAGCACACCAACCATACAGCGGATTCGTTTCCCAAGCGAGAGAGTCTTCGTAGTATTTCTGCATTTGCCATCCACGATAATCGCTTCTGTCAGGCTTACGAGCAGTCATTATTCCTCGTAAATATTCACGAAAATAAGTAGCCAAACCATCTTTATGGTCTACAGGCTGAAATTTCAAGACCAAAGGAAGAGCTTGCAAAGAGTCACATTCCTCTTGGGTAAGATACCCCGCCTTACGCATCTGATCAAGGACTGTATTACGACGACCACGTGAACGTTCATTAAAACGACGCGGATTATAAAGCGAAGGATTCTTACACATTCCTATCAACGTGGCAGCCTCCTCTATTTTCAAGTTTTTAGGATCTTTCCCGAAATAAGTTTTAGCCGCGGTCTTGATTCCCACAGCGTTGTTCAAAAAATCAAACTTATTAAGATACATGGTCAAGATTTCTTCTTTCGTGTAATAGCGTTCCAGCTTTACAGCAATCACCCACTCAATCGGTTTCTGCAACAAACGCTCCATTACGTTGTCGGCAGTAGGTGAATAGAACTGCTTGGCCAACTGCTGGGTAATGGTACTGCCCCCACCTGCATGTTTCTGCATAAAAATTCCACGTTTGACCACCGCACGCATAAATGCACGGGCATCAATCCCCGAATGATCTTCAAAGCGAACATCTTCTGTCGCCACCAATGCATGTACTAAATGAGGAGACAAATCTTCATATCCTACATACACACGGTTTTCCTTACTAAGAGACCAAGTGCCCAACAACTTTCCATCATCTGAAATAATCTGTGTGGCAAACTTCAGGTTCGGATTTTCCAATTCCTCTACCGGAGGGACATAACCTATTTTTCCATTGGCAATGGCCGCAAAAACAATCGCCACAGTCAGCATACACAAAAGGACAAATGCCCACAGTACATATATGAATATTTTTCTCATACGTTATTATATTCTTTGATTCGTTCTGTTGAAGTCGCAAATTTACGGAATTTATCCGAAATAATGGTTCATTTTTCACAATATCCTGAGAAATGCGAAAACATCGCCCGAAATCTGAATAAAACGGTGGTATTTTTATTTTTTTTACCTACCTTTGAACTCCGGTATTATAAAAGTAATCAAAAACAGCTAACATGGAAAATAGAAGTTTAGTTACTATCGCCGAACATTCCAAAGAGAAAATCCTGTATCTTCTGGAAATGGCAAAAGAGTTTGAAAAGAAACCTAACCGCCGCCTTCTGGCTGAAAAAGTAGTTGCAACCTTGTTTTTTGAACCTTCCACTCGTACGCGCCTGAGCTTTGAAACAGCCGCGAACCGCCTAGGGGCAAGAGTCATCGGATTCACAGACCCGAAAGTGACCAGTTCTTCAAAAGGAGAAACACTGAAAGACACCATCATGATGGTCAGCAACTATGCCGATATCATCGTAATGAGACACTATCTGGAAGGTGCTGCACGATATGCCAGCGAGGTAGCTCCTGTACCTATCGTCAATGCAGGAGACGGAGCCAATCAACATCCTTCGCAAACCATGCTCGACTTATACTCTATTTATAAAACTCAAGGCACACTGGAAAACCTAAACATCTATCTGGTAGGTGACCTGAAGTACGGAAGAACTGTTCATTCCCTTTTGATGGCCATGCGTCACTTCAATCCTACTTTCCATTTTATTGCTCCGGATGAGTTGAAAATGCCGGACGAGTACAAGCTGTATTGCCAAGAGCATCACATCAAATACGTTGAACATACCGATTTTACAGAAGAAACTATTTCCGACGCAGATATCCTCTATATGACACGTGTACAGCGTGAACGTTTTACCGATCTGATGGAATATGAAAGAGTAAAGGACGTGTACATTCTGAACAATAAAATGCTGGAACATACACGGCCCAACCTGCGAATTCTTCACCCACTACCCCGCGTAAATGAAATTACTTACGACGTAGATGATAATCCTAAAGCTTACTATTTCCAACAAGCTAAAAATGGTCTTTATGCACGTCAAGCTATTCTATGTGATGTACTAGGTATTACACTTGACCAAGTAAAAGCTGACACTGAAAAATAATCCGGAAAAACATTCAATTCAAGTAACTATGAGTGAGAAAAAAGAATTACAAGTAGCCGCTCTCAAAAACGGTACGGTTATCGACCATATACCATCTGATAAATTATTTACGGTTGTCTCCCTGCTGAATCTACAGAATGAAGACGCCAACATTACAATCGGCAACAACTTTGAAAGCAAGAAACTCGGGAAAAAAGGAATTATCAAAATAGCCGACCGTTTCTTTACAGAAGAAGAAATCAGCCGACTGTCAGTTGTTGCTTCCAATATCAAACTAAACATCATCCGTGACTATGAAGTAGTGGAAAAGAAAGAAGTTGTAATGCCCGATGAATTGAAAGGTATTGTAAAATGCAATAATCCCAAATGCATCAGCAACAACGAACCGATGCAAACTTGGTTTCATGTAATCGACAAGGAGAAAGGACTCCTGAAATGTCATTACTGCGAAAAGGAACAGCAGAAAGACAATATCAAACTTCTGTAAGCATGAAGCAGGACTGGAAACCAGGAACCATGATTTATCCACTTCCAGCTGCCTTGGTTACATGCGGGAGCTGTGAAGAAGAATACAACATTATTACCGTAGCGTGGGTAGGTACAATTTGTACCAACCCGCCTATGTGTTATATTTCTGTCAGGCCAGAGCGATACTCCTATTCTATTTTGAAAAAGAATATGGAGTTTGTCATCAACCTAACCACAAAAGACATGGCTTTTGCGACAGACTGGTGCGGAGTACGCTCAGGAAAAGATTACAATAAGTTTCAGGAAATGAAACTTACACCCGGAAAATCCAGTATGGTACAAGCTCCTTACATTGAAGAATCACCACTCTGCATTGAATGTCGGGTGAAAGAAGTGATAAGCTTGGGATCACACCACATGTTCATCGCAGATGTGGTAAACGTAAAAGCTGACGAAAAATACCTGAACACTGAAACCGGGAAATTTGAACTGGCACGTGCCAACCTATTGGTTTATGCCCATGGAGGCTATTACGAACTAGGAGAGAAAATTGGAAAGTTCGGATGGTCAGTAGAAAAAAAGAATAAATAAAAGAATGATAAGAAAAGTCGTATTCACTGTCATAGGAACTGGAATGCTGGCCATTTGCGACCTGCAAGCACAAGCCATGCTCACGCCTATGGTCACGCTGAAACAGCCCCGTTTCAACGTGGGAGTGAAAGCCGGCTTTAATTCCTCCATGTTCTTTACAGATGAAATATCCATCAATGGTAAGAAACTGGCAATGGCGCAAAACAACTACAAAGTAGGCTACCTAGCTGCCGTATTCTGCCGATTTAATCTAAAGAAACACCATTTTATTCAACCAGAATTTTCCTGCAACATCACACAAGGCAGCGTGTCTATTCCGTTCACGCTGGCCAACTCGGAGCTCCTCAAAGAAAATGCATTGATAAAGAAAAAAACAACTACACTTGATATTCCCATTTTATATGGATATAAATTCATTGATGTACATCCCTATGGAATGGCTTTCTTTATCGGGCCTAAAATTACCTGGATATGGAAACAGCACAGTTCTACCGAATTCACTGGCTTTTATCAACAAGAAATCAAAGAAGAACAACACCCGCTCCAATACAGCGGAGTAATAGGATTGGCTGTCAACGTGTCGAACATTTTTTTTGATTTCCGTTATGAAATCGGTCTGCATAACACCATACGGTCAATGACCTATAACTCCAACCTCACTGAATCTCCATACAATGAAGGAAAGATTCAGCTTCAGCAGCGGAAAAACATACTTAGTTTTTCCGTAGGAGTAATTTTTTGACATGAGAGTTTTCACTTTAAAAGAATATATCATGAAACGAGACGATTCAATTTTTAACATTATTGAAAAAGAACATCAGAGACAGCTGAAAGGTATCGAACTGATTGCTTCTGAGAATTTCGTAAGCGAACAAGTCATGCAAGCCATGGGCTCCTGCCTAACCAACAAATATGCGGAAGGATATCCAGGAAAAAGATATTATGGAGGATGCGAGGTTGTAGACCAAAGTGAACAATTGGCCATCGACCGTATCAAGCAGATCTTCGGAGCAGAATGGGCCAACGTTCAGCCTCATTCTGGAGCACAAGCCAATGCAGCCGTCTTCCTGGCAGTACTGAATCCTGGCGACAAATTCATGGGATTGAACTTAGCTCATGGAGGTCATCTGTCACATGGATCTTCGGTCAATACCTCTGGCATTTTATACACCCCCTGTGAATATAACCTGAACAAAGAAACAGGTCGTGTTGACTATGACCAAATGGAAGAAATAGCCTTGAGAGAACATCCGAAATTGATTGTCGGTGGAGGTTCTGCTTACTCACGCGAATGGGACTACAAACGGATGCGTGACATTGCTGACAAAGTAGGTGCTCTACTGATGATTGATATGGCCCACCCTGCTGGATTGATTGCAGCCGGCTTGCTTGACAATCCGGTGGAATATGCGCATATCGTCACTTCTACAACACACAAGACTTTGCGTGGGCCACGTGGCGGCATTATTTTGATGGGTAAAGATTTTCCGAATCCATGGGGAAAGAAAACGCCGAAGGGAGAAATCAAAATGATGTCACAATTACTGGATTCAGCGGTATTCCCCGGAATTCAGGGAGGCCCATTGGAACATGTCATCGCAGCCAAAGCTGTCGCTTTCTACGAGTGTATGCAACCAGAATACAAGGAATATCAAATTCAAGTACAGAAGAACGCCCGTGTGCTTGCACAAGCTTTAATGGACCGTGGCTTTACCATTGTATCAGGAGGTACTGACAACCACTCCATGCTAGTGGACCTGCGTACAAAATATCCAGACCTGACCGGAAAGGTGGCAGAAAAAGCACTGGTAGCTGCCGACATTACAGTCAACAAAAACATGGTACCTTTCGACACACGTTCTGCATTCCAGACTTCTGGAATCCGTCTAGGAACTCCAGCTATCACTACTCGTGGAGCAAAGGAAGACCTGATGTATGAAATTGCGGAAATGATTGAAACAGTTTTGTCTAATATAGACAACGAAGAAATAATTGCTTCTGTACGCCATCGCGTGAACGAAACTATGAAAAATTATCCTATATTTGCATATTAACTAAACGAAAAAAAGAAATGAAAACAATGAATTCTATGGCTATCTTACTGAGCGCATGCTTAGTATTTAGCAGTTGTGGTATGACAAATACGGCCAAAGGTGGATTACTCGGAGGAGGTAGCGGTGCTGCATTAGGTGCATTGGTAGGTGGAGTCATCGGCCATGGTAAAGGAGCAGCTATCGGTGCCGCTGTAGGTGCAGCAGTGGGTACTGGTGCAGGTGTACTGATTGGAAAGAAGATGGATAAAGCTGCCGCACAAGCAGAACAGATTGAAGGAGCACAAGTAGAACAAGTTACTGACAACAACGGATTGCAGGCCGTAAAGGTCACTTTCGATTCAGGTATCCTGTTCAACACCAGCAGTGCCACTCTGAGCAGTTCTGCCAAATCAGCCTTGAGCAAATTTGCCAACAATGTGCTCAATCAGAACAAAGATATGGACGTAGCAATTTACGGATATACGGACAACACAGGATGGAAAAACAGCACTGCAGAACAGAGCAAACAGAAAAACCTCGACCTCTCACAGGAACGTGCACAGAGCGTATCCAGCTACCTGCTGGGATGTGGCGCTTCTTCCAGCCAAATTAAGTCTGTAACCGGTATGGGTGAAGAAAATCCAATAGCGGACAACTCCACCGAAACCGGACGTCAACAAAATCGTCGTGTAGAAGTTTACATGTATGCCAGCCAACAAATGATTCAGCAGGCAGAAGCTGGAACACTTCAGTAAACACACCTTTCAAAAGTCTATAAACAAATTATGCCGGGTCTGTCAGGCCCGGCATAATTTTCATATAAAACATTCACACAAAACATGAATAAAAAACGGATATTAAAATACCTTCGCAACTTGATTATCTTCTTCTTTGCTTCTTCCATCCTCTCAGTCGTTGCATTGAAGTTTATTCCAGTCTACATTACTCCATTGATGGTAATACGAAGCGTAGAGCAACTGGCGCAAGGTGAAAAAATTGTAATGAAACATCACTGGGTACCTAAAGAAAAAATCTCACGCCATCTCCCCATGGCCGTCATAGCCTCAGAAGATAACCGATTTGCCAGCCACAATGGATTTGATTTCAAGGAAATCAGTAAAGCCATGAAAGAGAACAAAAAACGTAAAAAAGCCAGAGGAGCCAGCACTATTAGCCAACAGACTGCCAAGAATGTATTTCTATGGCCTTCTTCTTCATGGGTAAGAAAAGGGTTCGAAGCATACTTCACGGTATTAATCGAGCTAATTTGGGACAAAGAAAGAATTATGGAAGTCTACTTGAATTCCATTGAAATGGGCAACGGTATTTACGGAGCAGAAGCTGTAGCAAAGTCGCATTTCCATACCACAGCTGCCCAACTCACACGCAAGCAATGCGCACTCATCGCCGCCAGCCTTCCGAATCCGCGCAAATTTAATTCAGGAAAACCCAGTTCTTACATGTACAAGCGTCAACGAAAAATCATGTACTTGATGAAATGCATCCCTCCCTTTCCCGAAAAACGGTAAAAGGCATCAGGGATGCTCTGGATCTCCCTTTAATATAGGAAGCGTAATCTGATATTTCACTGCTAGAATACGAGTGACAAATACCGTCATACCGCCCATAATCTGTGACAGCACGGCATCCATGTCTAATCGCAGACAAATCCAATAAACAAGACCGCCAATGACACAAGCCATAGCATAAATCTCTTTGCGGAATATCAACGGTATCTCATTAATAAAAATGTCACGTAACACACCTCCTGCTGCACCAGTAATACTACCCATCAAAATAGCAATCCAAAAAGGATATCCCAATGTATAGGCTTTACTGAAACCCACAATGGTAAACAAGGCCAAACCAATGGTATCAAACAGGAAAAAAGTATTGTTCAGACGAATCACATATTTTCCAAATAGAATGACAAAAAACATCGCAAAAGCTGTACATATCAAGTACATGGGGTCGGTCATCCAACCCGGAGTCACATCCAACAAAAGATCACGAATTGTTCCTCCACCGATGGCTGTCGCCAAACCGACTACATAAGCACCAAACCAGTCAAACCGCTTAGCGGAGGCCAGACGAATCCCACTGATAGCAAAAGCGAACGTTCCTATAAAATCCAGAACTGTTACAAACGAAGGCATCTGAAATAATTCCATATCAAATTCTAAAAGAAGTTTTTACCATGTATAGCTCAAGCCAAAACTGAGAAGCTCCTGCAATTGGAAATAACTGGCATCTTCTTCCCGTGCAACTCCGTCATCAAATCGCCCGTGTACAAAAAGTTTTGTAGAAAGATACTTGTTCACCGAAAATGTAAAAGTATTCTCCCATTCAGCCAATACCTTCTCATAGTTGGTCGTATAAGAAAGACGTGATTCCCACATCAGAGCCGAAAACACCTTCCATTTCAAGGTAGTCTCCAAACGAGAACCCCATACGCTTTCACGCTTATGTCCTTCTTTAATATTAAACTTTGTAGGATCAACTCTATCGCTAGCTACACTATAAAGCGTGTAGTTAAGCGGATTAACCAGCACAGACAAATTGCAGACACCGTCTTTTACATACTTATAATCCATACCTAAACCAACATTCAACTCGGCTGGAGAAAAGAAAGCAGATACGAGATTGTCTGAATTTGTATCATAATTTGAGAAGAACTGTGTCTTGAATTCTGCCGACAACGTATAATACCACGTACTGAAAGCCTTATAGCCCAACTTCGAACTCAGTCGGAGCAAGTCATTGTTAGCCTTATAGCTATGCACCGTATCCGAAGGAGCCGTTATAAAACCCAGTTTCCATTCTATCTTGTTTTCAAACTGAACACGCTGTCTGTCATCGTAATTAGCCTGCCAAGTAAAGCCTGAAAGCAAAGACTTCGTACTTTCTCCACCCTTATACCAGTTGGCAGATATGTAGTTTTGCGAGAACTGCAAATACCCGTTCCCTCCCAAGGTCCAAAAATTAGGTTTGATTACCAACAAATCTTTCTCAGACACCCGGTTAGGCAACTCATCATTTTGCATCATATCCAGCAAGTTTTCTTTTCGAGGCTGATCAATAATCACATCTCCATAAATCGGTTTCAACCCTTCCAGGTTATCCTCATTTTGTTTGACCAACTGAGGATAAGTTAAATAAAAAGAAAGCAATTGACGATTGATATATCGGTCTACCTTTTCCGTATGACACAGATTCTTCACCTGAGGCAGAGACTTCATCCATTCATTTTCCTCTTTTATAAAAGGTATTCTTGGTTTCCAGTCAGAAATACTGAACGCCTGTTCAATCGGTTCCTCATAATAAGTCGCAGGCATGGAGAGTTTATAGTAATCCGGGTTAGAACGAATTCCTGTAATCAACAGATAAATATCGTCCCAACGTTCCAGTTTCGCGTCATAATCCTTTCGGAAATCCTGAACCAGTTGATTGAAATTTCGTACCTGCATAGAAGGTATATCCGATGTAATTCTAGCCATTGAAGCAATCCCGGCCTTTTTTTTTATCCCCCCAGCAGAACGAGAGGTCACCCCAGCCGAATCTACTGCATTTGTCAAAGTATCAGCTGGAATCGCATCCACTTGTGCAGCCAATCCGCTACACATTAAAGTCAATATTCCCAAAAGAATCGATTTTTTCATTTCATTTCATGCTTAAAACCTGTGCAAAAGTACGATTTATTTCTCTAAAAACCGCTTTACCTAACAGTAATTACACAATAAAACAAATTTACTATTCCTTTGGTTTGAATCCACCCGCATGAAACTAGTGAAAACCCAAGGATATTCCATGCAAAATAAGGTTTTACCCCCTCTTACTTTTGTGGGTTCAGCTTTTTTTTATAATTTTGCAACTTTGAAGAAGTAGTTCTTCGTGTCAGAAGGCAGGTATCTTCAGACATATATAATTTAGAATCAAATTTTTAAATATTCATATTGTGGCAGAAACAAAGTATATTTTCGTAACAGGTGGTGTAGCCTCTTCATTGGGAAAAGGAATCATCTCATCATCTATCGGTAAGTTGCTGCAGGCCAGAGGCTACAGCGTAACCATCCAGAAGTTTGACCCGTATATCAACATCGATCCGGGAACTCTGAACCCTTATGAACACGGAGAATGCTACGTAACCGTAGACGGGCACGAAGCCGACCTCGACTTGGGACACTATGAACGATTCTTGGGTATCCAGACCACCAAAGCCAACAACATTACTACCGGCCGTATCTACAAGAGTGTAATTGACAAGGAACGCCGGGGTGACTATCTGGGTAAGACCATCCAGATTATCCCTCATATCACCGATGAAATCAAACGCAATGTCAAACTGCTGGGTAACAAGTACAAATTCGACTTTGTTATCACTGAAATCGGAGGAACAGTGGGTGATATCGAATCACTCCCTTATTTGGAAAGTATCCGCCAGCTGAAAAGGGAGCTGGGCAAAAACGCTTTGTGCGTACACCTTACCTACGTGCCTTATCTGGCTGCCGCCGGAGAGCTGAAGACCAAGCCGACCCAGCACTCTGTCAAGGAACTCCAGTCAGTAGGTATCCAGCCGGACATTCTGGTGTTGCGTACCGAACACGAACTGAGCACGAACCTGCGCAAGAAAGTCGCTTTGTTCTGTAACGTAGACGAAAGCGCCGTTATCCAGTCTATGGATATGCCAACCATCTACGAAGTACCTTTGCGTATGCAGGAACAGAAGCTTGATGTCACCATTCTGGAAAAGATGGGACTTCCGGTAGGCGAAACCCCGACCCTCGGCCCGTGGAGAGACTTCCTGAACCGCCGTCACAATGCCACTGAAAAGGTAAAAATCGGTCTGGTAGGAAAATACGATTTGCAGGACGCCTACAAATCTATCCTCGAAGCCCTTTCACAGGCGGCTACCTACAACGACCGCAAGGCAGACATCCACTTCATCAACAGTGAGAACCTGACAGAAGAAAACATTGAAGAAAAGCTGAAAGACATGGACGGAGTTATCATCTGTCCGGGATTCGGCCAGCGCGGTATCGAAGGTAAGTTCATCGCCATCAAATATTGCCGTACACACAACGTGCCGACCTTCGGTATCTGTTTGGGTATGCAGTGCATGGCCATCGAATTTGCCCGCGATGTACTGGGTTATGCCGATGCCAACAGCCGCGAGATGGACGAAAAGACTCCGCACAATGTCATCGACATCATGGAGGAACAGAAATCCATCACCAACATGGGAGGTACCATGCGTTTGGGAGCTTACGAATGTGTCATCGACCCGACTTCCAAAACGTATCAGGCTTACCAGAGCGAACACATTCAGGAACGCCACCGTCATCGTTACGAATTCAACAACAGCTACAAGGAAGAATTCGAAAAGGCCGGCATGAAGTGCGTAGGTATCAATCCGGAATCAGACCTGGTGGAAATCATCGAAATCCCGACCCTGAAATGGTTCATCGGTACACAGTTCCATCCGGAATACAGCAGTACGGTACTGAAACCCCATCCGTTGTTCCTGTCCTTCATCAAGGCAGCCATCAACAAGTAAGTCAAAAATAACATTGTAAAGAAACAGAAATGGACAAAAACACGTTAGTGGGCTTTGTCCTGATTGGAGCGGTGATTGTAGGTTTTGGTATCTACAACCGCCCCAGCCAGGAAGAAAGAGCACGCGCACAGCACTATCAAGACTCTATCCAGCAGGTCATCAAGCAACAGCAGGAAGTACAGGAGAAAAAGGCCGCGGCAGCCGTTGAAGCTGCACGTCCGGACAGTTCCTCCCTCTTCTTCCAGTCTGCACAAGGTACGGAACAGTTCACCGTACTGGAAAACGACTTGGTGCAGCTGACCTTCTCCAACAAAGGTGGACGGGTAAGCAAGGCCCTGTTGAAAGAGTATAAAGACCAGAAGAAACAGCCGCTCGTTCTTTTCGACGGAAAAGATGCTTCCATGAATTTCGGCTTCGAAGGAAAGGGAGAAAACATCCTGAGCGACCAGATGTATTTCGAGGCAACCAACGTGACCGACTCCACCGTAACCATGCGGTTGAACGCGGCCAACGGCGGACACCTGGACTTCAACTACCGCTTGCTGCCAAACTCCTACATGGTGGACTTCACCATCCAGGCCAGCGGCTTGCAGAATTTCTTCTCTCCTTCCACCAAGACGATGAGCATCGAATGGAAACAGCGGGCCCGCCAGATGGAGAAAGGCTACAACTTCGAACAGCGTTACACCTCGCTGACCTATAAGCCGGTGGACGACAGCTTCGACTACCTGAGCGAGACAAAGGATGCCAAAGAAACCATTCCGGAAGCTCTCGACTGGGTAGCCTTCAAGAACCAGTATTTCTCTTGCGTCTTCATGGCAGAGCAGAACTTCGACAATGCTACCCTCGAATCAAAGATGGAACAGCAAGGCAGCGGTTATATGAAAAACTATACTGCCGACATGAAAACGGCTTTCGACCCGACGGGTGCCAAGGCCTCACACCTACAGTTCTACTTCGGCCCGAACCACTTCAAAACTTTGCTTGCCAGCAACGACTTGAGCTTTAAGGACAAAGACCAGGAGCTGGAAGATTTGGTCTACCTGGGATGGCCGATTATCCGACTCATCAACCGCTGGTTTACCATCAACCTATTCGACTGGCTGTCGGGTTGGGGACTGAGCATGGGTATGGTAATCCTGCTCATGACTATCATCGTCAAGGTACTGGTACTTCCTACTACTTGGAAGTCCTTCATTTCCTCGGCCAAGATGCGTGCCCTAAAACCGTATGTGGATAAAATCAATGCCAAATACCCGAAACAGGAAGATGCCCTGAAAAAACAGCAGGAAACCATGGCCCTCTACCGACAGTACAATGTCAGCCCGATGGGAGGCTGTCTGCCGATGCTGTTGCAGACACCGGTGTTCATGGCTCTCTTCTTCTTCGTACCGAATGCCATCGAGCTTCGCCAGCAAGGATTCCTGTGGGCAACCGACCTCTCGGCATACGATGACCTGATTAGCTGGAGCTACCACATTCCGTTGCTGGGTAACCACCTGAGCTTATTCTGTCTGTTGTTCAGCATCACCACAGTCTTGAACCAGATAATCATGATGAAGCAGCAGGACATGGGCAACAACCCGCAGATGGCTGCCATGAAATGGATGATGTACATCATGCCCGTGATGTTCTTCTTCATCTTCAACGACTATGCATCGGGATTGAGCTACTACTACTTCATCTCCGGTCTGATTGGTATCATCACCATGTGGATTATGCGCCGTATGACCGACGAGAAGAAACTGCTCGCCCAGCTGGAAGCCAACAAGAAGGAACCTTCACAGCAGAAAGCCAGCGGACTGATGGCCAAACTGGAAGCCCTGCAGAAAGAACAGGAACGCTTGCAGAAAGAACGTCAGGAACATATGAACAAAAAGAAATAAAAATATCCTGAAAAGGAACAGAAAGAGCGGAACAGGAAGGCCATCAGAAGCCTTTCGTTCCGCTCTTTTTCTTTCTGTCTTCTCTTTTTCCATTTATTATCTTACCTTTGCACAACGGAAACGTGCACAAAGACACGCATCATCTAAAAACTAAAAATAAAGACATGAAAAAAACAGATTTAATGAACATGACTGCGGCCGTATTGATGGCTTCAGCTCCGATGGCTGCCGTACAGGCAGAAGGAACTGACGCACCTTTCATCGGCAAGCAGGAAATTACTGTGAAAGACGGACGGATGACCCCGGAAACCCTGTGGGCCATGGGACGTATCGGAAGCTCTTGTGTGTCTCCCGACGGAAAGAAGATTGCTTACACCGTATCCTACTACAGCGTGAAGCTGAACAAGGGACATCAGGTAATCTATGTGATGAACGCCGACGGCTCCGACAACAAGCTGCTGACGACCTCTGCCGACAGCGAAGGCGAACCGGCATGGATTAAAGGCGGAAGCAAACTGGCCTTTATCACGAAAGGACAGATTTGGGAAATGAATCCCGACGGAACCGGACGCCAGCAGCTCTCAGACTATGCAGGCGGCATCGACGGATTCAAGTTCTCTCCCGACGGCACCAAAGTGCTTTTCATCTCACAAGTGAAATATGGCGAACGTACTGCCGACAAATACCCCGACCTAGACAAAGCCAGCGGAAAAGTCATCGACGACCTGATGTACAAGCACTGGGATGAATGGGTAGAAACCGTTCCCCATCCGTTCGTGGCTTCCTTTACCGACAATAAAATAGGTGAAGCCACCGACATCCTGGCCGGTGAGCCCTACGAATCGCCGATGAAACCTTTCGGCGGCATCGAACAGCTCGCATGGAGCCCCGACTCCAAGTCTGTGGCCTACACCTGCCGCAAAAAGACCGGAAAGGATTATGCCGTATCCACCGATTCGGACATCTATTTATACAATGTGGAAACCAAGCAGACCCGCAACCTCTGCAAGGAAGATGCCACCGACAAGAACATGGGTTACGACACTAACCCGCAGTTCTCTCCCGATGGAAAGAACATCGCCTGGCAAAGCATGGAACGCGACGGATACGAAAGCGACCGCAACCGTCTCTGCGTGATGGACCTGAACAGCGGAAAGAAAACCTACGTGACCGAAGCCTTCCAGTCGGGCGTGGACAGTTACTGCTGGGCACCCGACAACAAGACCCTCTACTTCACAGGCGTGTGGCATGCCACCAGCATGATTCACAGCACCAACCTGAAAGGGGAAGTGAAACAGCTCACCGACGGCATGTATGACTATGCTTCCGTGGCCATGCTGAACGAAAAGCAACTGCTCACCACCCGCCACTCCCTGAGCGAAGCCGACGAGCTGTTTACGGTCGACCTGAAAAAGAAAAACGAGGTGACCCGTATCACGAAAGAAAACGACCACATCTTCAGCCAGCTGAAACTGGGCAAGGTTGAGCCCCGCTGGACCAAGACCGTCGACGGAAAAGACATGCTCTCATGGGTGGTTTATCCGGTCAACTTCGACCCGAACAAGAAATACCCCACCCTCCTGTTCTGTGAAGGAGGACCGCAAAGCCCCGTCAGCCAGTTCTGGAGCTACCGCTGGAACTTGCAGATCATGGCCGCCAACGACTATATCATCATTGCCCCCAACCGTCGCGGACTGCCGGGATTCGGTATGGAATGGCTGGAAGAAATCAGCACCAACTATGGCGGCCACTGCATGGACGACTACCTGAGCGCCATCGATGACATCGCCAAGGAACCCTATGTGGACAAAGACCGTCTGGGATGCGTGGGAGCCAGCTTCGGAGGCTACTCAGTATACTGGTTGGCCGGACACCACAACAAGCGCTTCAAAGCCTTCATTGCCCACGATGGTTTCTTCAACATGGAACAGCAGTATCTCGAAACCGAGGAACTCTGGTTCACCAACTGGGATTTGGGTGGTCCGTACTGGGACAAGAGTAACCCGGCCGTACAGCGCAGCTACGCCAACTCTCCCCATCTGTTCGTAGACAAATGGGACACCCCGATTCTCTGCATCCACGGCGAGAAAGACTACCGCATCCTGGCTTCACAGGGTATGGCCGCGTTCAACGCCGCCAAGCTGAGAGGCATCCCTGCCGAACTGCTGATTTTCCCGGATGAGAACCACTGGGTATTGAAACCACAGAACGGAATTCTCTGGCAACGTACCTTCTTCAACTGGCTTGACCGCTGGCTGAAGCCGCAAAAATAACCTATAAAACCTTTCCGGACACCTTTACGTCATGTTTTTTCACGAAATTTGCAGAAAAGAGGTGTCCGGATTTGCATATTAAAATAAAAAGTCATACCTTTGCATCGCTTTTGAGAAAGACACTTCGGGGTGTAGCGCAGTCCGGTTAGCGCACCTGCTTTGGGAGCAGGGGGTCGTGGGTTCGAATCCCGCTACCCCGACAGAAGTCAAAAAAGTAAAAGTTATTACAAACGTTCGGGGTGTAGCGCAGTCCGGTTAGCGCACCTGCTTTGGGAGCAGGGGGTCGTGGGTTCGAATCCCGCTACCCCGACAAGAAGAAAGGCAATTTATCTGACATGATAAGTTGCTTTTTTTATTTTTCATATTGTCAGATTGCCAAAACATCGATATTCCCGTTTCAATATTCGCCTGAACATTGCCATTAGCAACAAGAAAATAATGCACAAAACAGTTTGCAGCTTCCAAACGAACCACCATCCGCGAAATAATTTGCGGAAGATTTTCTTCACTCAATAACTCTCGTTCGTAAAAAAGCCAAAGAGTTTTCCCTAATCTATAAGCCTTTACATATTTCAGCATAGCATTTACTCTTTCAGCCAAGTCCTGAAGTGGCATGCTCCTTCCCGACTCACCGTCACACACACAAGGAACAGAAATATTCAAAAAATCTTCATCTTCACTATTGGGAATATAAAGAAGATTAGTACCTTCACAACTAAAGCCATACCCCATCTCGTCTGTTTTTATTAATGAAAAACCCAACTGCTTAAATGCATCAAGTATCTTTTCTTTCATAGTTGTTTATTTTGTAATAAATGTTTATGTTAATTCAAATAATCGACTTTACTTCTTTATTTCCGCACTGTCGATTCTACGTGCGATTACATATCAAAATACCTTGTTAGTATCTCTAAAACCCTCTCTGCAACAACGACAAACCATACGTAAACAATCGCATCAATTTTCTTATGTGTAATAATTTAAATTTCCCTTATTTACTTTAACGTGAGTTCGAAATAGTAGTAAGCTTCCAAAATTGGCGTATTGACTAGTATGTCCCT